>CERE01023871.1_pt1 | contig 56725 bp, 44 predicted proteins | sample 530911 | NCBI WGS metagenome assembly CERE01 (sample SAMEA2621092, study PRJEB7988) | marine metagenome | biome: marine biome (ENVO:00000447); feature: mesopelagic zone (ENVO:00000213); material: "saline water (ENVO:00002010), including plankton (ENVO:xxxxxxxx)" | depth 800 m
CATTCGTCAGGCGGCATCCAGTTTGGGCGCGGCGCAGTATTGTATCGATGAAGCCGTCCAACATGCCAACGCACGTAAACCTTTCGGTAAGCCACTTGCAGCGAATCAGGGTATTCAGTTTCCGCTGGTTGATCTGCATGCGAGGGCAGAAATGTTAAGAGCGTTGATTCACAAAACCGCTTGGTTGATGGATGAAAATGGCGCCTTTTCCGTGTCGGATAAAGTGTCTATCTGTAACTATCAGGCCAATCGTTTGTGTTGTGAGGCGGCTGATTTTGCCATGCAGGTGCATGGCGGTATGGGCTATTCGCGCTACAAGCCATTTGAGCATATTTATCGCCATCATCGACGCTATCGAATCACTGAGGGTGCTGATGAAATTCAAATGCGTAGAGCCGCTGGCTATTTGTTTGGCTTTATGAAACAGCAGAAGCCAAAGGGGGTCAACTGATGGCTGCTGAAATGGCGTTTGAGTTAGCCTTGCAGCAATTGCTGGAGCGCGTAATGCCGGACTATCAATCGCTAACAGAGTGTCGCCAACTCACCGCTGGCGCTAGTCAGGAAACCTACCGCATTACCTATCAGAGCGAACAGGGTGAGGTTTGTATGGCTCTGCGACGCGCTCAACCAACGGCAGCCACTGACTCCACGGTTGGCGGGATTAGCCTAGAGTCTGAAGCGCGTCTGTTTGAACTGGCTGTGATGCATGACATTCCGAGCCCTCAAGTCATCTATCTACTGACACCTTCGGATCAGTTAGGTTCTGGTTTTTTAATGAATTGGCTGGAGGGTGAAACACTGGGCCATCGTATTAATCGTTCACAAGAATTGGATGATGTACGGCCACAGCTAGCGCGTCAATGCGGTGAAATTTTAGGGAAGATACACCAGATCGATTGGCAAGCTCAGGCATTAGATAAAATGCTCGAGCGCATCACTACTGAAGATCTAGTTAATGATACGTGGCAGCGTTATCGCGACCTTAATGTTCCCGTTCCAATGATCGATTTTACTTGGCGCTGGCTATTACAGAATCTTCCCATACAGCAGCGAACAACGCTGGTTCACAGCGATTTTCGTAACGGCAATTTAATCGTGAATCCGCAGGGCATTCATGCGGTATTGGATTGGGAGCTGGCTCATATTGGCGATCCGATTCAAGACCTAGGCTGGCTGTGCGTGAATTCCTGGCGATTCGGTAATCGCGATGCGGAGGTCGGCGGCTTTGGACAAGCTGAGGAGCTTTTTGCTGGCTATAAGTCTGTGACGGGTATCGATGTTGATCCCAACGATTTTACCTTCTGGCAAGTGTTTGGATCATTTTGGTGGTCGATCACTACCTTGGCAATGGCGAACACTTGGCGCACCGGTGAAGCGCCAAGCTTGGAGCGACCGGTTATTGGTCGGCGTTCATCAGAGGCGCAGATGGATTGCGTTAACTTGATTATTCCAGGTAGCTTTGAGGTTCCTCAGGAGCAAGCTTTAGATCAAGGGACGCAACTCCCTATGCCAGCGGAATTACTTAGTGGTGTCGCCGGCTTCCTTAAAAATGACGTCTCGTCTCAGCTCGACAGTCATGCCGGGTTTTTAGCGAAAGTCGCGGCCAATTCCCTGACTATCGCTCGTCGTGAACTTCAATACGGTTCTACCTTGACTACTGCGGAAGAAAAGAGACTGAGATCTCTTTTAGGTTCGGATGAAATTTTTGATGCCTGTATTGATCAGTTGCGATGGTTGTTGGTCGAGCGCTTGCGACAGGGCTTGTCATTGCATACGGAAGGTTTGGTAGAGCATTTACGCTATACCGTAGCGGGGCAATTATTTATTGATCAGCCGCGTTATTCCGCATTGTCGGCTTCTTAGAGGCGTTGAACAAAAGGTTAGGCAGACACTATTTGAGTCTCAGTTGTCGCGACGGTAATTGTTTGTTGTGATGAAAAGAGAATATGAGTATAGAGTGGCTGAGTTTGTGCAAGGGCTCGTCAAGTCAAAGTTGGCGACCTATTGGTAGCCCTCCAGTTACAAGGGCTTTGTCTAGGTTGACTGATCTAGGGAGACGATGGTGGCTAGGAGAAGAGGCGCCTACCGAAGATCAACAACCTAAGACAGTAGGTCATTTGGCGAAAAAACACCTAGCTAAGCAGTTCCTGTACTTTCTTCGAGCAAGCAATTTGGTTGTCGTTAACGTAAGCCTCGTGGTTCTCTTCGACTTTGTTGAGTTCGTAGCGATAATTCACTAGTAAGGTGGCTGATTGTTTGATTCCTTTGGTAGAGGTATCACCCATCCAGTTGATCTGCCCAATCTGCGCGCCGTTGCCTAAGTGAAAACGTGCCACTGGATCTAAAGGCAGTGCCTTACGTTTTTCGTTGCATAAATAGTGCGCACAGAGTTTAAGCAGCAGTGCTTTGAGGGGGGCGTTGTCTGAATGATGCGGCGGCCAATCGTCTTGGTTGAGCGTCTCGAGCAGCTGTTGTTCTTCAGCATTAATCAAATCGCAGGGGGCGTAATTGAGGGTTTTATTCAGCCAGCGGCGAAAGCCAGGAATGGGCGATAAAGTGGAGAATTGAGTCAGTTTAGGCAGTTCTTCTTGAAGCTCCATGACGACTTGCTTGATCAAGAAGTTACCGAATGAAATGCCTTTTAAGCCCTCTTGGCAGTTGCTGATGGAATAGAAGATGGCGGTGTCGGGCTCTTGTTCTTCGTTGTGGTCTTCACGTGGTGCCAGCAGCGGTTGAACGGCTGTTGCCAATCCTTTCACCAGTGCCACTTCCACGAAGATGAGCGGCTCGTCTTTTAGGGCGGGATGAAAAAAAGCAAAGCAACGGCGGTCATCCTCAAGTCGACGCCGCAAATCATCCCAGCCATTCATTTCATGTACGGCTTCGTAGGCGATGAGCTTTTCGAGAATATGTGCGGGGGTTTTCCAATCAATGCTGCGTATTTTCAAAAAACCGCGATTAAACCAAGATTCCAACAGGTGTTTAAGGTCGTCGTCGATAGGTTGGAATTCTTCGTGTTCATCCAGTAGCGATTGCAGGTGATGGCGCATCTCCACCAGAGTGGGTGTGCCGGTCGGGGACATGTTGATGCGACGGATGAGATGCTGTCTCGGTGGCTCAATGGCATTGCGCAGCTGGTCGAGGTTTTCTTGGGTTTGATGGCTGCGATACTGATCGGCCCAGTACAGTATGTCATCGTTTTTTGGGCTGTAGTCGTCAATCAAAAGTTGATAAAAGCTGAGCTTCTCTTCTTCGCTCATAGTGTTGTAGACATTGACCACCGCGCAGGCCAGTGCGGTTCCCATAGCTTCACCTTTGTTAGAGCATAGGTCTTGGCAGAGTTCTTCGATGGGTTTACCGTTTCTATCGTCTTTGGCGTTGCGCAATAGCAGGTCTTTGCCCGCATCGACAATAGAGTTCATCCAGGAGTTGAACGACATACAGCGTGTCCTTTTGAGTTTTCTTGTTAAGGGGTGGTGCTTATCTGTTGTGGCGAGTTTAGGGCGTCTTTTTTGAAGACAGGCGTTCGGCCAAAAAATCGATCAGTATTTTAACTTTAGTTGATAAAAAATGGTTGGATGGATAAACCGCCCAGATTCCCTCTAAGCTTCGATTGTGCGGGGAGAGTAAAGCAACCAGCTCACCGGATCGAAGGTGTTGTTCGACATAATAATCTGGTAGTTGCACTAAACCTAATCCTTTCAACGCCGCGTCTCTCAGTGCCGGGCCGCTGTTGCAGCGCAGGTTGCCACTGACTCTTATATTGCGGTGTTTGCCACTGTCATCGAAGCGCCAATAATCCAAGGTGCCCAGTAAGCAGTTGTGCTGATCCAGCTCTGCCAGTGTATGGGGAGATCCATGTTTGTCTAGATAAGCGGGTGACGCACAGACATACTGTTTGCGTTGCGCGAGCTTTTTCGCCACCAACGACGAATCTTGCAAAACACCCAGTCGAATGGCCAAATCAAAGCCGTTTTCAATCAGATCTTGCTGTTGATTGGTTAGAACCATGTCGACGTGCAGGTTGGGGTGCTCGATGGCGAAGTCGTTGATGATTGGCGCGATGAACTTTTCGCCGTAGGACAAGGGGGCGGTGAGCTTGAGTTTTCCGGTGGGGTGCGACTGCAGATTGGTCAGGGCGCGTTCGGCATCGGCCAAACCATCCAAGACGCGGCGGCAATGTTGGTAGAAGAGGTTGCCTTCTTCGGTGGCTGATACCTTGCGTGTGGTCCTTTGGAAGAGCTTGGTTTCCAATCTGGTCTCAAGCGCTTGTATTTGGCGACTGACGTTAGCGACCGAGGTATTGAGGCGTTTGGCCGCGGTGGTAAAACTTTCGGTTTCGGCAACAGCGACGAATTCAGTGATACCTTCCCAATTTGCCATAGTTTCGCCTCTGGTGTCGATTGTGCCACTAATTATTACTTATATGTAATAGTTAGTTTCTGAATTTGGGCATTATAATTCTATGTTAAACAATTACAATGGACATCATCTTGATAGCCCGTTGATCGGTGCTATTGTATTTTCTGCTGTGGGCGAGAGATGCCCATTACCGAACTCGGAGCCAAATCATGATCAAATCTAAAGCCGCCGTCGCTTGGGGCGCGGGAAAGCCTCTCACTATTGAAGAAATTGATGTCATGCCACCCCAAGCTGGAGAGGTGCGAATTCGCATACTGGCGACGGGAGTGTGTCATACCGACGCCTTTACCTTGTCCGGCGACGACCCAGAAGGGATCTTCCCCTGTGTCTTGGGGCATGAAGGCGGCGGCGTGGTGGAATCCATCGGTGAGGGTGTCACTAGCGTGAAGGTGGGAGATCATGTAATTCCACTTTACACACCAGAATGTGGCGAATGTAAGTTTTGCCTGTCTGGGAAAACCAACTTGTGCCAGAAAATTCGCGAGACTCAAGGCCAAGGTTTGATGCCAGATGGCACCACTCGTTTCTTCAAAGATGGTCAACCGATTTATCACTACATGGGCTGCTCAACGTTTTCCGAGTATACCGTTTTACCGGAAATCTCCTTGGCTAAAGTCAACAAAGAGGCGCCTTTGGATGAAGTCTGCTTGCTCGGTTGTGGGGTGACGACTGGCATGGGGGCGGTAATGAATACTGCCAAAGTTCAGGAAGGCGATACCGTTGCAATTTTTGGTATTGGTGGGATTGGTCTAGCGGCCATTATCGGCGCTACCATGGCGAAAGCCAGTCGTATCATCGCCATTGATATCAATGAATCAAAATTTGATTTGGCGAAAAAGCTCGGCGCGACTGAGTGCATCAACCCGAAAAATTACGACAAGCCCATTCAAGAGGTGATCGTCGAGCTGACTGATGGTGGCGTTGACTATTCGTTTGAATGTATTGGCAATGTCGACGTGATGCGCTCGGCCTTAGAGTGCTGTCACAAAGGTTGGGGTGAATCCGTCATTATTGGTGTTGCCGGTGCAGGGCAAGAAATTAGCACTCGACCTTTTCAGTTGGTTACTGGGCGAGTCTGGCGCGGTACCGCCTTTGGTGGCGTGAAAGGGCGCTCTGAGTTACCCGAGATCGTAGAGCGTTATCTCGCTGGTGAGTTTAACTTAAATGATTTCATTACCCATACCATGGGATTGGATGAAATTAATGAGGCTTTTGATTTGATGCATGAAGGCAAGAGTATTCGATCGGTTGTCTATTTCGATCGCTAGGACCTTCGGGGCGAGAATTTATTTCGATCAATCAATCGCGAAGCCGGTATTGGACGAGTGCAGGAGAGTGGTGTGACGATGAGCGCAGAAAACATCAGTAGTAACAAAATGTTCGGTGGCTGGAATAAGCAGTACACCCATCAATCCGCGGTGCTCAACTGCGAAATGCGGTTTGCGATCTACTTGCCGCCGCAGGTTTCCACCGGTGAAAAGGTGCCGGTGCTCTATTGGTTGTCTGGGTTGACGTGCACCGATGAAAATTTCATGCAAAAAGCCGGCGCACAACGCATTGCGGCTGAGTTGGGTATCGCAATTGTTGCGCCAGATACCAGCCCGCGCGGCGAAGATGTTCCGGATGATCCTGATGCTGCCTATGATTTTGGTTTGGGGGCGGGGTTTTACGTCAACGCAACTCAAGCGCCATGGCAGCAACACTATCAGATGTACGACTACATAGTGACTGAGTTGCCCGCGCTAATTGAGTCGATGTTTCCCGTGTCGCAGCAGCGCGCCATCAGTGGTCACTCTATGGGTGGGCACGGCGCTCTGACGATTGGCTTGAAAAACTCGCAACGCTACACATCAATATCGGCGTTCAGCCCAATTTGTAACCCAATGAGTTGCCCCTGGGGGCAAAAGGCGCTAGAGAATTATCTCGGTAGCGATCGTCAACAGTGGGTCAAGTATGATGCCTCTGAGTTGATGAAAACCAGTGATTGCACCTTGCCAACGTTGGTGGATCAAGGCAGTGCGGATAATTTTCTTGCGGAGCAATTAATGCCAGAAAGATTGGAGCAGGCCGCTCAGGTTAGTGGTTTTCCATTACAGTTGCGTCGGCAAGAAGGCTACGATCACAGCTACTTTTTTATCGCCAGTTTTATCGAAGAGCATCTGCGTTTTCACGCTGAACACTTGCTGTCGAACTAGGGTACGTCTGAAAAACGTCATTGCGAGTGGCGACGCGGAAATCCAAGGTTATAGCACTATAAAACAAGGTTTATCGCCACGCTGGATTGCTTGGCTTAATAGCCCCTACTTTTGGCGCTAACGCTCGCAATGACAAGTAACCCTGTTTTTCAGAGACTCCCTAGTTTTCGCTACTAGCCCTCCAGTCGTGAGGGCTTTCTTTGCCCGCCTTACACCTTTACAGGTCGAGTCGAAGATTCGATTGAATCTCGCTGATGAGAGAGGCGGGAACGCCATTTGCTTTGGCGAGTTTTTGCCATTGCGAGACGTGATCGATGATCTCATCGATGATTGGAGCAAGACTGCGTTTCGAAAAACGCGGTGATATCGCCGCTAATGAATAGATGTCATCACGATCAAAGTGATCTCGCTTTCCATTCAAACTCATCCAATGACTGTTCACCCAAGGGCTGCCAGGCTTGTAGCTGTAAGCGACATCGTAGGCCGGTGTTAGTCGCCATTGATTTCCCTTCAACATAAAGCCAAAGTTTTTGGCGTGATCGTCGTGATTTCTCGCCACGATATTGAAGATCATTCGTTTGATAATTTGTTCTGCATCGCTTAGCGGTAAGCGTAACTGTCGTGCAGTGGCCAGTAACTCTGCGTAAGAGTAAGTGCCGGGCTGTTTGTAATCGATGTGCGCGAGCCCGGTCAATGTTTGGATGTGGATCTTTTGATTGTCGTCGCGATCGAATCGCTGTGTTACGAAGTGTCGACGATGGCCTTCATCCAAGAGATGGCAGGGCATCATGTCAATGCCGCAGGCTGTTGCCATTTGGTAGTAAGTGTATTCCATGGCACCAAAACCTAAAGGGTCGCCAAAGGTTTCTTTGTTGCTGTTGTGTTCACTGACTCCGTCAAATTTCATCAGGTAGTGAGTAAAGCTCGCGGGTACTTTGACCTGCCCACTGCGTACTTGGGTGAAGTCGTCATTAAACGCGAGTACGGCTTTGGGGCGAGCGCCACCCGCACTCATGCCTACTGATAGTAATGACAACATTGCCTGTCGATCTTCTTGGCCTTGATTGTTTAGGTTCAGCTGAAAGGATTCGCGATTATCGAGAATGTCCTGAGCCATAGAAACCAGCGATTCAATGGCAATCTTGTTTGAGGCATTGAGGCTCTTCAGCTGAGTAGCTGGCGCGTATTCCAAAGCGCCCATACCGCGACTGCCTGTGTATTGCAGTCGCTGCAACGGTGAGATGTCCGCGGGAGACTTGCCCTGAGCGGCAACCCAAGCGTTCAATACTGCGTTGCCAAAGTCGTCGGGCAACGAGTCGGCCAGCAAGCCGGGCAGACCTCGATAGGTGGCGTTAATGAGCTCGGGAAAGGCATAAATTTGAGTTGATAGCGGCATTTTAATCGGGGAGAGTTCAATCCCGGTTTGGATGAATTTGGGCTCATATTCAAATGCCCCCAGACGCGATTCCGAGTCATAACTCACGGCGCCGACGGCGTGGTCGTGATAAGAGACGGTAATGACTTCTTTTACCATTCGTCCTTCTCCGGCTCAGAGATGGCGGTTGCTTCAGTGTTGCGGGGTTTGGATGCCCTCTGGCGCTTTTTGCCCTGTAACTTAGCGAGCTGCAGGGGAGAGATCTCGATTGGTGGCAGGAAGCTGTCGAGCTGCTGGCTTAGGTTGAGGGCGATCATCATGGCGACCACGGTCTCTAGTTGCGCCTTGCCTTTCTCTGCGTTCAGCACTGCCTTACGGTTCAGTCCAGCTTTATCAGCGAGTTCAGCTTGGGTTTTGTTGGCATTCAAGCGAGCCTGCTTGAGGCGCGCGCCGAGTTGGGCTGCAACCGCGCTCGGTGATGAGCTGCTGGTAATCATGGTTATGTGCCTTTATGGGTTGTCTTAAGTTCTATTATTGGGATTTTGCGGCGCTTTTTCGTATTAATGGGCTAATTATGGGTCATTATGGAAATAAAGCAATAGGTTGTTTAGTGTGTCGAAATTGGGATATTAGGGCGATATTATTATTTAATGTTCCAATCAAGGTCTTTTTTATAGTTGGGTGGGCGAGTTTTACATGGCCGCAAATTGGAAGTTTAGAGCAATCCCTTTGATCGCGTTTGTTGACGTTCGCGCTATAGGCTATCATTGCTGTTCGTTTATACAGTGGTTTGGCTTGGTTGGATGGTCTATGTTTGCGACGGTATAGGAAGAATCCGGCTGTTGAGGTGTTCACTAGATTCATCGCTGAAGGCTTTCTCTGTATCGCTGAAGGCTTCTCAGGTCGCTGAAGGCTCATGCTCAAAAGGTTGAAGACCCTATGCCTCAAGTTTGTACGGAAGAGCAGCGTCAGGCTGCTGAATACGGGGATGTCCTCGCACAAGGCGGAGTGAGTTCTCCGCCTCAGTTAATTATTGCCGGTGCCGGAACGGGTAAAACCAATACCTTGGCTCATCGCGCAGCGTTTTTGATCATGAATGGCGTGGATCCTCAGCGTATTTTGCTGATGACGTTTTCCAGACGTGCGGCTACTGAGTTGTCTGTGCGGGCGCAGCGTATTGTGGCCCAAACGTTAAAACAGGCAGCAAAAGAGGAGGGGAGAGCGACAGAATCCGCCTCAGTGACGGCTGCGGCCAGTCAAACAGATCAATTGAGTTGGATGGGAACCTTTCATTCAGTGGCCAATCGGTTACTCCGCCAATACGCGCCGAGTATTGGTCTCGATGCCGATTTTAGCATCATGGATCGTAGTGATGCTGCGGACATGATGGATGTCCTACGCCATAAGTTAGAGCTCAATCAGCAACAAAAACGTTTCCCGAAAAAAGCGACCTGTCTTGATATCTATTCTCGCTGCGTGAATGCTCAGCAGTCATTGGATCAAGTATTGGAAGCGGATTTTCCTTGGTGCAGCGATTGGCACGATGAGCTAAAACAGCTGTTTCGAGCCTATACCGAAGCAAAACAGCATCAGCTCAGTCTCGATTACGATGACTTGTTGTTGTATTGGTTTCATTTGTCTTCTGAGGAATCCATCGCCGAGCGCGTTCGCGGTTTGTTCGATCACATTCTCGTGGACGAGTACCAAGATACCAACAAACTGCAGGCAGGTATTGTGCATCGACTGTTTCCCGACGGTCGCGGTGTCACTGTGGTGGGGGATGATGCCCAATCTATCTACGCTTTTCGCTGTGCCGATGTTGACAATATTCTATCGTTTCCCGAGGCCTTCAATCCTCCCGCGCGGGTATTTCCGCTGTCCGAAAACTTTCGTTCTGTGCAACCTATATTGGATCTCAGTAATGCCATTTTGAATGAGAGCAAAGAGGGTTATAAGAATTTATTGCACAGTCAGAAAGCAGCGGCAATTAAACCGTTATTGGTGTCTGTGGAAGACGCCGAAATGCAGTCGAAGTACATCATCGAGAAGCTGCTTGAAAACCGAGAAGCCGGCATTGATTTAAAACGTCAGGCTGTTTTGTATCGCTCAAGTCATCACACCGACCAGCTTGAGATTGAATTGCGCCGACATGACATTCCCTATGTAAAGCACGGAGGATTAAAATTTTTGGACTCGGCGCATGTCAAAGATGCACTGTGTTTATTGCGTTGGGCAGATAACCCCAAACATCGTATTTCAGGGTTTCGAGTACTGAAATTGTTACCGGGAGTCGGGCCAAAACTAGCCGAGAAAATACTCGATTATCTTGAGCTCCACGACTTTGATTTTGCTTCATTGCAAACCTTTTCATCTTCTCGACTGGATAATGACAATTGGCGAGATTTGGTGGCGTTGTTAGGTGATGTTCACAACCACGTGACGCCTTGGGTTGAACAAATGCAACGTGTTTGTAGTTGGTATCAACCGTTGTTGGAAACGCTCTATGAAGATCCTTATGCCCGTGGCGGTGATGTTGAGCAGTTGGCGATGATTTCGCAGCAGTCTCCATCGCGGGAACGTTTTCTCAGTGAGCTAATTCTCGATCCACCTGCCACCTCGGGAGGGCTTTGTACCGATTCGCATAAGGATGATGATTTTCTAATCCTCAGTACGATTCACAGTGCTAAAGGGCAAGAGTGGCACGATGTTTTTCTATTGAATGTTGCCGACGGAAACTTTCCCAATGAATATGCCATCAACGATCCTAAGGCGCTGGAGGAGGAGCGACGACTGTTCTACGTGGCGCTGACACGAGCGCAACAAAATCTGCACTTGATCCAACCACTAAAATACTGGGTTCCAGAGCAGCAACGATTTGGGGGGAAACATGTGTATGGGGCTAAAAGTCGTTTTCTAAGCAAGAGTGTGATGCGGTGTCTTGAGGCGGTACCTTATCCAGATAACCGATTAACTCCCGATGACATCAAAGCCGGCGAGCAAGTGCTGAGTGATATTAAGTCAAAAGTCATGGGCATGTGGGATTAAGCTATGTTTGATTGTTGGGTGACTTGTACTGGCGATCTACGATCTTCCTCTATCGTTGATAATAGAGAGGTCAGCCAGAGCCTTTAAGAACCACTCTTTTTTATGCGTCGCAAGGTTGCCAAAGGGGTAGGGGAGGCTATAAATTACAGGCTCACTACTTGATGTGAATTGTGATGGTTACTCATACAACACTGGCAGTCTGGCGAAATGCTGCGCGTTATATCCTAGAACAAGAAGGCTTCGATGCCCAAACCGTATTCAGTGAATTTGGTGTTGATCCGTTGGATCACGGTCGAATGGATGCGCGAGTATCCGCGAGGATTTGGGAACGGATCGTCGCCTTAACCGATAATCCTTCTATAGCGGTCGAGGCCGTAAACCGGTATTTCCAGCCGGCGGCATGGGGAGCATTGGGTATTGCTGTTTTGTGCAGCGCCACTCTGAGAGAGGCATTGCAGAGATTTGAGCGCTATTCTTTGATCCTTTCGGACCTCGCCCACTTTTCAGTGTTAAGCGACAAGGATGTGACTCGGTTGGTCATGACGCCATTGCAAGGAATTGATGCCATCGGTGGGGCCTCCACTGATTTTGGTATGGCATCACTGATTTTGTTGTTGAGAATGACGTCAGCGGATCCACTGCCGTTAAAGTCAGTAGAGCTAATTTCGTCAAAACCTGCAGATACCAAACCCTATTTGGACTTTTTCAATTGTGACGTTCAATTCGCGTCAAATCAGCTGAGTTTTGGCTTCCATACAGATGGTATCGAATCCGCCTTGCCGGTACACGATCCAGAGCTAGCCGCTCATCACGACAAGTTGTCGCGAGAGTACATTATGCAGTTCGACAAGAGCTTGTCGTTGAAGGTGAAGTATCAAATTATGCGATTACTTCCTGGCGGCAGCCCGACACCGGAGAAAATCGCTAAACTATTGCATTGCAGCACACGCAGTTTAAATCGAAAGCTGCGTGAAGAAGGGATGAATTTCCGCGAGTTGCAAACGCAAGTTCGTAAAGAGCTGTCGTTAGATTACTTAAAACGCAATGAACACTCGGTGCAGGAGGTGGCCTTCTTGGTCGGCTTTGCAAATCAGAGTGCCTTCTCAAGGGCGTTTAGCCAGTGGTTTGGTATGTCGCCATCGGCCTATATGGAGCAATCAGAGTCTAAGTAGCGAGCCCCATTGGGCAATGAGTGCGGGAGTGATGTAAATTGGGGGCAAACTCTCTGTTAATAAGAATCAACAGCGAGAGACTTGGGGTGCATTGATCAAGTTAAGATCAAATGTTTAGGCCATCAAAATCGTAGACGGCCCTGAGTGCCGTGATGAGAGCTTGCAGTCAGTGGAGTGTCATTGCTGTAGGTCAAAAACTCTTCGTCGGTGATATTGCGACCGACCAGTGAAATGTCCCAACTATCGTTTTGTGCGCCTAAGGTAAATACAAGGTTTGCCGTGGTGTAGTCATCTTGGACGGTTAGAGGATCGTTGTCGGGAGAGGTAAAGTGCTCACCCATGTAGTTGAGATCTAGGGACGTCTTCAAATATAGAGTTTGTGAGAGTTCCAATTCGTGCTCGATGGATAGAGAGCCAGACCACTCAGGGGTGAATGCGGTCGGTCCGCCACTTAAATCTTGGACACAGGTCGGGTCACCCGCAGATTGCGTCTTGGTGCAGCCGGCATTAACGTAGTCTTTGTATTCGAAATCGGTGTAGCCTAGGGAACCGCGCAACATAAGGCTGTTGCTGAGCTGCCAATGCCCGTCGGCTTCAAACCCTCTGACATCAGAGTTTGAGGCATTTTCCACGATGAAGCTGGTTCCTCCAGTAAAGATAGTGGCTTGAAGGTCGGAATATTCGAGATCAAATACAGCCATGTTAAGCTCTGCGGCACCGTCAAGCAGTGACATCTTGGCTCCAATCTCAAAAGACTTAACTTCTTCTTGTTCGAATTCGGCCTCGCTCTTATCAAGGGAAAGTGCGAAATTGTTGAAGCCACCGCCTTTGGTTCCAGTGGACACCGTCGCGTAAACCATTGCATATTCGGTGATATCCCAAGATAGGTTGGCACTATAAGTCCAATCTTCTTCGGTTCTTTCTAAATCGCGAAATTCGTGTTGTTGATAGTTGAACAGCGCAGGTCCGCTTGTTTGTGCGCAACTAAATGCGGTGGTTCCCGGTGAGCCATCGCCGAGGTCTGCTGCGGTGGCGAGTCGGTATTGATCCCAAGCGCCACAGCCTGCAATTTGATCGGCTGTTTTTTCTTCTTCGCCATAGCGCGCACCTAGGGTGAGGGTAAACGCATCGCTTATGTCATAGGTCAACTGAGCAAAAACGGCCTGGCTTTCAGTGGATTGATCAAGTTCGGTGTAACGATTGCTCTCAAGCGTGAAAGGCGTTCCTAGTGCCGCTTGAAGATCGCCTTGAGTTTTGGTTTGTATCAAGAGGTCGCTTTCTTGATAGTAGGCACCGATGATGTACTCCAAACCCTCTCCCAGTTCGGAGACAAACCGTATTTCCAAACTGTCTTGATCGAACTCTTCTTTTTCTTCATAACCGAGCAGGTTAACAGCCGTGAAGTCTGCGTCGATCAGGCGCTCGACATTGTATTCAGAGTGGCCGTAGATGGCAGTAAAGGTACCCGAATTGATGCTGTAATCAGCGTTGATTGAGTATTCTTCGGTATCGCCTTCGTATCGAGAAGAGGCACCATAATCAATTGCGGGATTGGTGTTTCCAACGGCCGTTACACCATTAAATGGAGTGGCATCAAAGTCGGCAATACCATTGCCAGATAAACTGTGGAAGGCTGCGACATTTGGACCTACAACGATTTGGTCTAAACCGTTACCTTTGTTATCCCAGTCCCCATCTTGATACTTAAATTTAACCAATAGCTCTTCATTTGCGTCCCAATCCAATGAGACTCGATAGGCTTTTTCGTCGGTTTGAGGTTCATCCTCGTTGTAGTACTGATTGTCTATCCAACCTTCATCCATCTTGGTGGAAGTGATGGCTATACGGCCTCGTACACTGTCTGTTAAAGGGCCGGAAACATGAGCGGTAATCTGTGTTTCGTCATGCTCGACTTCATACATTGCCGATATTTCTGCCGTCAACGTATCGGTTGGAGCAGCCGACGTAATATTAAGAGCGCCGGCAATGGTGTTTTTACCGAAGAGAGTAGATTGCGGTCCACGCAATACTTCGACTCGTTCTACGTCTAGGAAGCCAAAACGAGATTGTGCTGCACGGCCACGATAAACACCGTCAACAAAGGTTCCGACCGATTGTTCTATTCCGCCCAATACGCCCGATTGTATCCCTCGAATGGAAACAATATCTCCGAGGGCACTAGGACGGACGACAAAATTGGGGACGTAGGCTGAGAAATTCTCAAGACTGGGTACGCCGGCTTCTTGTAATTTGTCTCCGGTCATGGCGGCAACAGAAATCGGAACATCCTGTAGGGATTGGACACGCTTTTGCGCGGTGACCACGACTTCTTCTAGTGCGAGTGTTTCTGCGCTCGCATGACTGGGGATGCTTAGCGCAATGGTTGTCGCTAAAACGGATGGGGAGTAGATACTAGTTTTCATAGGCACTCTCAATACTATTGTTATATTTAGATTATTTCTGATAAGCATCAAAACAATACTGAAAGTGCTGCGGCTCGGTTTTGCTTGGACGGCCAATTGATTGTCTCTTGTGGCCAACGCACTCGCTTTGGAGAAGCTACCTGGTGCTAGGCGTAGAGGCGAGGTGCGAGCAGGTGGGGCGTCGCTATGCAGGTGAGTAAATTCTGGTGTGAAACTCCAAGTTGTGTGATTTTTGCTATTCTCGCCTAATCCTTATCTAAATGCGCCAAATAGTAATTGAGGATTGTTTTCGTTAACCACTAAAAATACTATCAAGTCTGTTTAGAAGTACTTTAAATATGGATTGTAATTCGATGCGGTAGTGCTTCTCTAAACAAACGTTTATTTCATCCATCAAAGAAATGGCTACCATGAAAAATTCCGAAGCATTAACTCAATGGCTCAAGGCTAACTGCCCAATATATGAGTACATGGATCTTACAATCAACAGCATGAGTAATGAGTTTTACAGTTGTAGTGTTCCTATGAATGCTGCGACGGGAAATCACATAAATACTGTGCATGCTGCGTTTCAGTGGGCTTCGGCAGAAATGATTGGTGGGTTAGCGGTATTAGCTTGCCGTTCTAGCGAGAGTTTTGTTCCGGTGGTAAGAGGGGTGAATATTGTTTTCAAAAAGCCTGCAACCAGCGCTATTGTCGCTGAGGCACATTTTAGCGACGCTGATGCGAAGAAGATGAATGAAGCGTTGGAAACTGGCGGCCGTTACGATTTTGAGCTGGACGTAACCATCAAAAATACCAGTGGTGAAGTGGTTGCTGAAGCGACCGGATCCTATGCCGTTCGCGCTACCCTGTAGCTATCCGGCGCGTTTGTGAAGGGGGCATAAACATAGCCCCTTGTGTCATGTTAAGTTTGAGTTCTACAGTTGATTCTAGGCTTCATGGATCAACGGAAAAACTGAATGATTGTTGAACGTTGGCCGCTTCATTCATGATGTTGTCTACGATATCAGCTGCGCTCTCGATGTTTCGAATAATTCCTAAGCTTTGTCCTGCGGTATGAATACCGGTTTCTAAGTCTCCACCTGAGATGCCTCTCACCAGATAAAATAGACCGTGGCCCAACCATGAGAGCGCCAGCAATGTCTTTATGTTTTGAGGAAATTCTCTGAGTAAAGGTTTGATGTCTGATTGGGTTGCGCTGGCGTATTGTTGGGCCCGATACAGCATTGTCAGCAGCGAGGGCTTACGTTGTGCCATCTTGCGTGAAAATGGAGTAGAGATCGCTCTTACGGGGACTCCGTCGTAGTTCTTAGAGCGCAATGTACCCATCACGTCGGTATCCAGTGTGGCTTGAATTGCGTTGGCGTGTGCGCCACTTTCTTTGCTGACCATGAAACGCGTACCCATGGATACTGCGTCAGCGCCGAGAGCAAAGGCCGCAATCAGGCCTCGTCCGTCAGCAATACCACCGGCTGCGATAATAGGAATGGAAACCCTGTCCCGAATGGCCGGAATCAATGCCATTGCGCCGATTTCTCCAGCGTGAGCGGCAGCTTCATAGCTGGTAGCGATAATGGCATCGGCGCCCTGATCTTGCGCGGCTAGTGCGTGCTTGAGTGTACTGGTCGTCACCAGTACCTTGCCTCCATAGGCATGAACCTTGTCTCGATACCAATCGCACTTACCGAAAGCTGTATTGATGACTGGAACTTTGGCGTCAATGGCGATATTGATATTCTCTTTTGCTGACGGAAGCAGCTGCGTCATATTGACACCAAATGGACGCTCAGTGAGGGCACGAACCTTGTCGATAGCTTGTTTGGCTTGACTGGGAGGAAGGGTGGTGAGGTTGATGATGCCCAATCCCCCCGCATTGCTGACGGCTGCCGCTAGCTCCGGGGTTGCAACGTCACTCATGCCCGCGCATATGATGGGTTTCTCGATGCCAAATAGTGAGGTGATTCGGGTTCTCATGTGACTTATCTCGGGGTTAGGGAATGCCGATTTGATACTCACTAGTGTGCTGTCGGCTCTGCGGCATAGGAATGTCAGAACATGTCAGCTGGCTTGTCAAAAAGGATCTGCAGCAATGCGTCTGATTCATAGTGTGGAATCTACTTAAGCGGGCGCAGCATAAAGCTGAGGGAGAGTCGGTACGTCCAGCAACGAAACCGCGTATCCGTTGTTTTTCGACGGCAGTGGTTTAAAAGTGACGAGCGATTTTTAGATTCCAGCGCCGCCCTCGGTCGTAAACGCCTTCTGCGTATCCAATGGCCCGGTTTTGATTGGCTGACAATAGGTAGTGTTGGTCGGTGATATTTTCGACGCTCATGGATAGTGACCAGATGTCAGCGGGCGACCAATAGCTGATGTTGCTGTTGGCTAATGCGTAGGAATCTTGTCGGACATCGGCTTCATTTTCTGCGGTGCCCTCTGTACCTGAACGATAGCTGCCGGAAATCTGTGCCATCAAACGGGCGTTATTATCGAACGTCCAAGTGTAAGAGGTGGCAATGCTGGCAGACCATTCGGGTATCCACGCAAATTCATTGCTGCTGGCTATAGAGACATCATCATCCAAGTGTTGATAGCGCGCGTTGAGGTAACTGATGTGACCTTCTATTCGCCATGCTTGTATTGGGATTAGTGTGAACTCCGTTTCCACACCGCTTATCTCCGCCTCTGCTGCGTTTTGAGTGATGGTCGCGTTGTGAGTGAAGTCCGGATTAGTGCTGATTTGAATGTCTTTGTAGCGGCTGTTGAATGCGGCGGCATTGAGTCGGATTTTTTGATTGGGGTGGGTGTACTTAAGTCCGCCTTCGAATTGCCGCACATATTCTGGCTCGTAGGGGACTGCCTCAAGATCGGGCGATTGGCCCAAGTGTCGGGCATTGAATCCACCACTTTTGAAGCCTTCGGAATAGGTGGCGTAGGCAGTTGTTCTTTCGCTTAAGTCCATCGACACGGTCAAACGGCTGGTAAATTCTTCGAATCGCTGAGTGGTGCCAGGTTCATTGACGAGTATCTCCGTTGGAGTGTCGGGCGTGTTAGCGTCACTGAAATATTGAAAGCTGGCGTAGCGCTTGCGCTCAGCGGTATAACGGCCGCCGAGGGTGAGGTGAAGCTTCTCGGAGAGATCTATCGTCATTTCGCCATAGATGGCACGGTTGCTGTTTTCAGCGTCGTTGTCGAATTGGCCCTGTGTTAACCGACCTTGTGAGTCAGGCAAAAATACTTGGGTTAATTCGTCGGCGCTTTCCTTAAAATAATAGAGGCCGGCTACCCAGCGACGTTGCTCGTCGGCGGAATTTCCTAGTATTTGAAACTCTTGGCTGAACTGTCGTTGTTGTTGTTGATTGATGGTGGCGAATAGCTGAAAAGGCGTGTGATCCGAATCCCGTTGAAAGTCTGACTCGAGCTCGCGCCAAGCCGTGATCGACTTCAGCGTACCCCAGGGGCTCGTTTTTGTCAGCGTTAAAGAAGTTCCGTAGACATCATTGTCTGAGCGCGCAGGAAATTCACTGGCCGTCTTGCTGCGGGAATGTTGTAGCCACGCTGGCCCAAAGCAAGCGAGACTGCTATTGAGCGTCTCTGGCCGGCAGCCGGCAAGTTTCGCCTCACCATAGGGCGCCAAATTGATTCTATCGGGGACTTGTCCTCGAGAAAAAAGATTCAACGGCGTGTTGGGTGATCCATTTTCACGATCGCGATTCCAGTCGAAGATTAGGCGGGCGTCGAAGTTATCGTCAGGTTGCCATAACCATTGCCAGCGCAAGCTGTTCGAATCGTCATCACCTAAGTCAGCACCGCTGCCATCGGTTACGTATCCATCGCGATTGCGGCTGAGCAGTGACACTTTGGTGTAGAGTTGTTCATTAATGGGCTGATTGAGCACCACCTTTAGATCAGATCGCCGATCGCTACCCAGCGTCAAAGCAATGTCTGCTGAAGCCTGCTTTTCTGGAGTTTTGGAAATCAATCGCACGGCACCGCCAGTGGTGTTGCGACCAAATAGGGTTCCCTGTGGGCCTCGCAAAACTTCAATTCGTTCTAGATCCAGCAAGTCGAGATTACTGCCTACTGAGCGGGCCAAATACACTCCATCGACGTAAGTTCCGACTCCGGGATCGACGTTAATAGTGAAGTCCAGCTGTCCGATACCTCTCAAAAAAACCGCTGAGGCTGAGGAGTTTCCCGAAATAGGGGGAGAGGGGACAAAAGTTAGATTGGGAACCGAGTGGGCGATATCGTTGAGCTCATCAAAACCGTAGCGTTGCAGTTTTTCATGGGTAAAGGCTGAAACCGCAATTGGGGTGTTTTGAATGTTCTCGCTGCGACGGCGTGCGGTAATCAGCACTTCCTCTAAACCGTAACTGTCTTCGTCGTGGGCGCGAGCACTGATGGTCGCTTGCTCGGTAATGACAAAAAGCTCACCCGGTAGAACTTTATAGTTGAGCAGTGAGTCGCGCAACAGTTGCTGCAGGGCTTCCGCATCATCAAATTCACCATTGACGGCGTGGCTGGTTTTGTTTTCGGTTATAGTTCGGGTGGCAAAAATCTGTTGTCCACTCTGATCAGACCAGATTTTTAATGCGCTGTGAAGGGGTTGAGCGGGAATGCTAAAGTTGGCGGCAGATGCAAACGTAGAGAGAGCTCCCAAAAGAACCCCGGCACCAACCGCTAGATGTAGATCCAGCATCTTTCTCATTAGGATTCGTCGGTTTTTTCGCGATAGAGAAGTATGCCATCTGTGCGCAGAGACCATTTTACGCCCATAGTTTCTTTGAGCGCGAGCAGCAATGTATCGGTATCACCGATGACAAACTGCGCATCGATACGGGTTTCTCGCAATTGCAATTCTTCGATAACGAGCTGTGTAACGGCGTAGCGATTGACTTCAAAAATAATATCGGCCAGCGACGCGTTAGAGAAACTGAGCTGTCCATCTTGCCACTGGGTTACTTTCTCGGAGCTGTTAAAGGCCTCCACTGAGCTGATGGTGTCGCGCGAATAGCGGATACGTTGATTGGACTGCAGCAGTAAAGTTTGGCTAAAAGGGACGTTCGTGTTAGTTGAGGCGTTTTCAGGCCTTGTGGGAAGGCTGGCGCTGACTTCAACCTCACCTTCAAGTAGGGAGACCTCAACCTGGTGTTGTTGGTTCTGTCGTCGTACGTTAAAGATGGTGCCGAGTGCTGTGATTTCACCATTGCCGGCAATGACTTTAAAAGGGCGAGTATGATCCTTGGCAACGTCGAAAAGTACTTCCCCTCGAGCCAAGATAATCTTTCTAAGTTCATCACTGTAGCTGACATGGATTTCACTGGCGGTGTTCAGCGTTACTAGACTTCCATCTCTCAGGGTAACGGCTTGCTGCTGCCCAATGGCCGTTTGGTAAATTTCTAGGTCGTTGTTGAACAACTGATTTACGCCGAATGAGGTCAGCAGCACTAAGGCAATGCAGACGGCCTGTAAGCTCAGTTTGGAGGCGTTGTGTAACTGTTGCCAACGCCATTGCAATGACGCTAGGTTTAGCCACGAAGCGAATGTGCGATTGCGGCCTGTGTGATCTTGCTTGTCTTTGCTTGCAGAGGTGATCAGCTCGTCCGCCGCGAGTTGGTTTGTTAGCTCCCAAGCGGATTCACACTCGGCATAGGCTGCTTCAGCCGCGGGATCTTGTAGCCAATCGAGAAAGGCGTGCAGCTGATCTTGCTCTGGGATCTGTTCGGCGTTCATTAACAGAAACCAATCCGCTGCTTGTTGCTCGATGGAGCCTTTAACCTGATGAAGACTCACAGTAGATCGACCTCTTTTTTGATCTTTAAAACACAGTAGGCGAGGGCATCACTGAGTTTACGTTGAATGGTTCGCAGCGGGGTTTGTGTCTGCTCTGCAATTTCGTTGCAGCTCATACCCTCCATCCGGTGCATCACGAAAATTTGGCGGTGATTCTCAGACAATTCCAGCATGGCGTCTTTAACGATAGAAATTTGCTGCTTGGTTTGCAGTTGTTGCTCTGGCGAGGGTTGATGGCACGGAAGCTCGTCGAGATCACTGATATCTTGGGAAAAGGGCGTGAGCTTCTGTCGCTTGCGATATTGATCGCGAATAAGGTTGGTGGCCACTTTGAGTAGGTAAGCTTTCGGGGTCTCTGCCAGTTGTTGGGGTTGGCTTAAGCGGATGACTTTTAGGTAGACATCCTGCAGTCCATCCATCGCTTCAGATTGGCTGTAACCGCGACTGATGAAAAAACCTACGACGGCATCTTGGTACTGCTGATAGACCTTCTGATAGAAGTCGCGGCTTTCACTGCTCAAGCTTTGATCAGCCAATAGCCGATCCAGCCCTGAGTGAGACTCACGGCTTTCTATCGCTATACAGTTATCTGGGTAATTCTCTGCTTTCTCCACAATGAGTTCTCAGGCGCCCATTTTGGGCCACATTAAACCATCAAATTGAAAATAACCTCAATTAAATTTATTTTGGCGGTGTTTTGGCTTTTTGACGTTATCCCCTGTTAGACAAGAATAAAAACCTATTGGGAGAACAACAGAATGTCCAAAATAATAACAAAGTCGATGAATCGCTTAGCCGTTCCAAATGCCTCTTTCCCTTGGCGCAAGACCTTGTTGAGTGCTGCCGTATTGGGTGCGTCAGCGGTGGTGTTGCCAATGGCAGCTACTGCCCAAGAGGCGCCGGCTGCTGAATCTCACGGTTTTGCCCTGGAAGAGGTCACCGTTACCGCTCGTAAACGTGAAGAATCTCTGCAAGACGCTCCTTTGTCCGTAGCGGCTTTTAGTGGAGAAGGCATGGAGCAGCGCGGCATCAATGATGTGGCGGATGTATCTCAGTTGGTTCCTAACTTGGTGTTCGACACCGCGCCCCCGATTTCGGGTAATTCAGCGGCAGCAGCCGTATTTATCCGTGGCGTAGGGCAGTTGGATTTCACCATTAACGTCGACCCCGGCGTTGGCACTTATGTGGATGGCGTCTATGTGGCACGTTCAGTGGGTGGGGTGGTGGATCTTTTGGACCTAGAGCGTATCGAGGTCTTGCGCGGCCCCCAAGGGACTCTGTTTGGCAGAAACACCATTGGTGGTGCGGTACAGCTAATCTCCAAAGCACCCGAAGAAGAGCTGGGTGGCTATGTCTCAGCAGCCTTGGGCACCGACGATCGAATTGACGTGCAAGGCGTACTGAATGCGCCCATTACCGATACCCTTTTGAGTAAGTTCTCAGTACTCAAACGTACTCGTGACGGTTATGTCACCGATGGCAATGGTACTGATTTGGGCGACGATGATTCCATTTCTGCGCGCGCACAATTTCAGTGGCTCGCCAGTGAAGACCTAGAGATTAACCTCAATATGGACGTGACTCGCGATCGTGAAAATGGCGCGCCCAATGTACCGCTGAACCTCTATGCCGATGCCGTGTTTCCTCTCAGAACCAATACCGCGCCGAATGGAGAAGGTACCTTGGCGGGCTGTACACCCGCTACCTTTGATAGCAGTCGCAATTGCTTTGGTCCCGCTTGGTTGACTGGCAGCAATACCCATACTGAGAGCACTTTTAAGGCTAAGTCAGAGAATGATATTTGGGGTGTCTCCCTGACCGTTGATTATGATTTGGGCTGGGCCTCACTGAAGTCGATCAGCGCGTGGCGCGATCTCGAATCTGAGTTTCAACGCGACTCAGATCACTCGGCCTTCAATGTATTCTCGACCGCTAACGATCAGGAGCAGGATCAGTTCAGCCAAGAATTTCAGCTGATTGGTGATCTACTGGACGATACTCTGCACTGGGTGGCCGGCGCTTACTATTTCGAAGAAGATGCCAGCGACTTAACCTTGATTACGCTGCCGGGTGGATCGGGCGCTCTTTTGCGCGGTGTGTTTGAGAACGAAGTTGAAAACGAAAACTGGGCTGTTTACGGCGAAATGACTTACGATTTCACCGAAAGCTGGCACCTGACATTGGGCGCTCGCTACACCGATGAGACCAAGAAATACAACACGATACAGACGTTTGAGCCACTTTCTTCTCCTGGACTAACCGTGGTCACGCTGGTTGATGATCCCAATGCCGAAGAGGATTTCCAAGAAACCACCGCTCGTGTCACTTTATCTTATGATGTCAATGATCAGCTGATGACCTACTTGACCTACTCGGAAGGTTTCAAGAGTGGTGGTTTTAATCCACGTTATCTTGCACCGACGCCAAATGCTGAGGCAATCCCGTACGATCCAGAGTACGTGACTCTTTACGAGGCGGGTTTCAAGTATGTCAATGTAGATAACTCGTTGCGGGTCAACGGTGCGTTCTTCATGAACGATTATGAAGACATTCAAGTCAGTACCAATCCAGATTTTACCGGTGGTGCAACCATCACTCAAAATGCAGCAGAAGCTGAAATATCCGGCCTAGAGTTAGAGTTCACCTGGATTCCTACATCGGCGTTCATGCTTGAGGGCGGTGTTGGCTATCTCAACGCTCGCTATGACGAGTTGAGTAATGACGTACAGTTTTCAGCGTCCAACGAGTTTGCCCGAATTCCAGAGTGGTCGGGAAATCTAGCGGCTTCCTACATCGTTGATTTGGAGGGTGGGGCAACCGTTACGCCGCGTATTGATTGGTCCTACAAGTCCGAAATGCAAGGCACGGCTGAGAATGATATCGATGTTGCACAAGACAGCTACGATGTAGTGAATGTTAATATCGCCTACGTCAGTCCGTCAGAAGACTGGTCCGCTAGCATAGGGGCGACCAATCTCACCGACGAAGAATACCTGGTATCGGCTAACCAAAATGGTCGAATTGGTTACGCGGAAGGGGTTTTCGCTCGTGAGCGTCAATGGTATTTGAAACTCCGTCGCGATTTCTAATCGAGTGAAGTCAAAGTTAATGACGTCGGGGTTTGGGACGCTCGTGTAGTCGGCCAGGTTGGGTTGGCTACACAGGTCCGGCTCTGCTTTGTCGACGTCAGTGCATCTGTCTAAATGCAGTTTGTTAAGATCTAGTTTCCGTTTAAATGAAATCGCGGCGGTGGCGTGAGCCTGTCGCGATTTTTCTTTTTGTAACACAATAAATGTATGCAGTGATAAAAGGGAGTGATAGCGCAATGAGTGAGGCGAACAGCCAACGTGTAGTGGCTCATGCGGGCGACAGGTCTGCGGCATCACGATTTATGGAAACTCTAGGCCCAGGCATCTTATTTGCGGCAACATCGGTTGGTGTATCCCATCTGGTGCAGTCTACTCGTGCTGGTGCCGCTTTCGGTTTGGGGATGATGCTCGTTATTGTGTTTGCCCACGCGATAAAGTACAGCGCCTTCCGAGCCGGTTCCGATTATGCGGCGGCTACTGGAAAGTCATTGTTATTTGCATACCGTCAACAGGGCGCCTGGACACTGTTTTTATTTGGGATGGTCACCCTCAGTTCCATGTTTATTGTATTGGCGGCTGTGCTGTTGGTTTGCGCAGGGTTGTTACGTGTTGTATTTGAGTTTAATGGCAGCCTGTCGGTGATTGCGACGATTGTTGTCGCGCTAGCAGCGGCATTACTGATTCGTGGCCGCTACGAGTGGTTGGAAAAAATCACCAAGTTATTGATAGCGCTACTAACGTTGATCACAGTGATAACCACTGTGGTGGCCTTGCCGCAAATGCAATGGCAGGGCGTTGCCTCATTCACACCAGAACAACGGGATATGAAGACGATACTGTTTGCAGTGGCCTTGGCGGGGTGGATGCCAACCGCATTGGATACCAGTGTCTGGCAATCGGTTTGGACCGTCGAAAAAGTGCGTTCAGGCGGAGGGATAACACCACAAACTTCGCGCAGGGATTTCAATATTGGGTATGTGTTAACTGCTGTTTTGGCACTGTGTTTCATGTTGATCGGAGCCTCTATCATGCACGGCTCGCAAACATCGTTCTCGGCGACCGCTACTGGCTTTGCGACACAGTTTATCGATATCTACGCAACCACCCTAGGTGAGTGGAGTCGACCCGTAATCGGTGTGACGGCTTTTGCGGTTATCCTATCGACAGTGATTACGGTACTGGATGGCTTTCCGCGTGTCTGTGCCAAATGGATGGTGATAGTTAGCCAATTGAAGCTGCCGGCGCGAGAACAAAAAGATGATATTAATGCAGAGCAGCGCTGGTACGTGCGTTTCATTATTATCGAGGCATTCGGGGCTCTGTGCATCATCTACTTCTGGCTAAGTTCTTTTAAGACTTTGATCGATTTAGCCGCCACGGTTTCGTTTTTGTCCGCGCCGATTTTAGCGGTGCTGAATCATCGGGCCATGATCAGTCGCGCGGTACCCAGCCAGCATCGCCTATCTGGGCGAGACTTCTATCTCAGTGTCTTCAGTGTTCTCTGTTTAGCGATCTTCTCTTTGGGCTATTTGTTTCTGTTGGTAAGCCGCTAGATGGCCATTATTTTGAGAGTTGGTTGGGAGACGTAGACCCGCAAATAGATGGCGCGAGCCCCTTGAAATTGGCCAAACTGGGGACAAAAAGTCCCTCTTTGACGGCTTGCTTGGGCTGACCGGTTTGTCTCTCTGTCCAAATACTGTATTTTGGTTTTTTGATACGACTAAAGGGCTCGAACGATGATTAATGCATACGCTGCTTTTGAACCTAAAGGTGAATTGAAACCCTATCAATACGATCCCGGTGTGCTGGCCGATAATGAGGTTGAGATCGATGTCCTTTATTCGGGTATTTGCCACAGTGATCTGAGCGTTATTGACAACGAATGGGGGATGAGTCAATACCCCGTGGTTCCCGGCCATGAGGTCGTCGGTCGTGTCTCTCAAGTCGGCAGTCAGGTCACTCATTTACAGGTTGGGCAAACGGTTGGTTTGGGATGGCACTCGGGCTATTGCGGCTCTTGCGCTCTGTGTAATGATGGCGACCACAATCTATGTTCCAAAACTCAGAAGACGATCATTGGTCATCATGGTGGTTTTGCTGACAAGGTACGGGCTCAAGGGACCAGTGTGGTCGCGCTTCCCGATGGTATCGACTTAGAGTCCGCCGGACCACTTTTCTGCGCGGGCGTAACGGTGTTTAATCCGCTGCTGGAATACGACATTAAACCCACCGCAAAGGTGGCTGTTATTGGTATTGGCGGTTTAGGGCATTTGGCATTGAAGTTCTTGAATGCGTGGGGCTGCGAGGTGACGGCGTTCACCACCAGTGAGGCCAAGCGCCAAGAAGCTCTATCCCTAGGCGCCCACCATACTTTGAATTCAAAAAGCACCGAAGAGCTCGATGCAGCGGCGGGCAGTTTTGATCTGATCATATCGACAGTCAACGTTAAGCTGGATTGGGCCCGCTACCTAATGACCTTGAAAGCCCGTGGTCGTCTGCATTTCGTCGGCATGATTGTAGAGCCGTTGGATATTGGCGTGGGTCCGTTGATTGTTGGTCAGCGCTCAGTGTCTGGTTCGGCAGTAGGTAGCCCATCAACCATGTCTAAGATGCTCGAGTTCGCCAAATTACATAACATCATCCCGGTGATAGAAAAGTATAAGTTCTCTGAGGTTAATGAAGCTATCGAACGCTTGAAGTCTGGTAAAACCCATTATCGTATTGTGCTTGAGCGCTAGCTAAGAGTAGAGGATTCTCGTTGGCGGCGTTGGCTGTTGGATTTTGTATATGCTTGAGAGAATCACTTCCACGTCTTGGAGTGATTCTCTTTCAAGAGTGAATTCAATTTACCCCTAATCATCTAAAAACCATTGGTGAAAAGCACATCATCCATCGCCAACTGACCACCTCTTGGTCGAGCGGCTTTACTGGCTTTACCCACGGCTATCAGCATTGCGATTAAATGGTTGTCGGGTAGCTTTATCAAGTCGGCGACTTGCTCCGCATCAAAACCAATCATTGGGTTGCTATCGAAGCCCATTGCTTTGGCAGACAGCATCAATGTCTGTGCAGCGATACCGCAGGAGCGGATCGCTTCGTCTCGTTGCAGTTGTGGTTTTCCTCTATAAAAAGAATCAATCATAGGCACCAGCAAATTCTGCGTGTCTATATCGGCGTCGGCCCAGTATCTCTCGGGGCGGTCTTTCCAGGCATCAATATCAGCACAGACAACAATCAATTCCGCAGCGTCAGTGACTTGTGACTGCTCCCAAGCGGCGGTTTTTAGCGCCTCTCGAAGTTCTCTATCTTGAATACGTACAAATCGCCAATGCTGTATGTTGTAAGAGGTGGGTGATAGCAGCGTGGAGGATATTAACTGCTGGAACTGTTGATCGCTCAGTCTAGCATTGACATCATAGTGTTTGACTGAGCGACGCTCTCGGATAGCGTTGAATACGTCCATAGTGACCTCGGTTGTTGTGTGAGTGTTTTGTTTCTTAGTGGATACAATGCCGGCCAACAAAAGCTGGTTGCCTTGTCTGTGCGAAGCAGGTTAACACGGCGGAAGTGCAGGCAAGGTTAACCTGGGTTTAGTGGAGAGTATCGATATTGAACATTTGTCTTCGTTGTGCTGCTCAAACGGGAGAGTGAGTGACATACAGCTTTGGCGTAGATCTTGATTTTCTGTTCCACAATAAACCTAGGTTCATTACACGATGGAGAGGTAGGCGTATCATATCCTTCAATTGCTAACGCTCTGTAACGCAATGCTTCGTTTCAGCACTCTGCCTCGAGACGTTGTTGATGGCTTGGTCAAGGTCGACTGATTAAGTTGGTGTGCCGCTAAGGCCTCGCGTATAGAGCCTAATAAAATCCGAGAGGGATGTATGAATCGTCAGTTAATAGTTGAAGGCTATCTTAGCGACCTGGGCATTAAAGGCTTTGATTTAACCTCATCTGAGGGGCAAGTTGAGTTTTTGAACAAGCTGCAGGCGGCTCATATTGCTCGTCATAGTTTCAACAGTCTTGCTGTCGTGATTGGCAACGAATTGCCACTGGATTTGACTTCTCTCTATGAGAAAATTGTCGTAAAACGGCGTGGTGGCTATTGTTTTGAGCACAACAAACTCATTTTCAATGTACTGGAGCAGCTAGGGTTTGATGTCAAACTAGCGCTGGCTCGTGTTGTCTACAATCGCGACGTGGACAGCCCGAGAACTCATCGTGTCACGCTGGTGCGTATTAACGGCGTTGATTATGTGGTGGATGGTGGCTTTGGCCATTTGGGCGCTCGTCTTCCGGTTAGGCTAGAGCATGGTGTAGAACAGCCTCAAGGCAAAGAGAGTTTCCGTATTGTCATTAAAGAATCGGGTGAGCATTGCTATCAGGTACTCAAAGATGGCGATTACTTCACCTTGTATACCTTTGATCTCGGAGTGTATACCGAATCGGACTGTCTGGTTGGCCACTTCTTTTCCCATCGACATCCCACCGCAGCGTTTGTGAATAATCTAGTAGTCAGCCGAAAACCTGAAGATTCAATATACTCCTTACGCAATGGGGAGTTTCATTGGATTATCGCTGATGGCACAACCGTTACTCGGTTAACGACCGCTTTGGAGTTGCATGAAAAGCTCACCCAGGTCTTCGAACTTGATGTGGACGTGGCTATATCGGAGTTTCTTTTTAACAAATTTGTACAGGATAATTCGTAGCGTTCAGAAGTTTTTAAACCACCTGGGCGGCGCGTGTAGCTGTGCACCAAACAATAGTTTGTTGAAACCTGAACTTTGTAACTTTGAGGAAAGAAAAAATGAGACTAATCGGTAGAAGTGTGAGGTGGGTGATGCTCGTCTCCGGAGTGCTAACCGCGACCATGTTCTATGGAGCGTTTTCACCGGAATCGATTGTCGAGTCAATGTTTGGAGTTAGGCCAGAGGTTGGAGTCGCGTTTTATGGTGAGCTCGAACTGATGGTGGTGCGAAGCTGGTCGGCGTTGATCGGGCTTGTTGGTGTGATGCTGGTTGTTGGGTTTATTAACCCAAAACTAAGGCGCTATTCTCTATCCATTGCCGCGGCGAGTAAATTGGTTTTTGTTACGCTGTCTCTACTCTATGCCCAAGCCTATTGGCAGACTCTAGCGCCCGCGTTGATCATGGATTCTTTTGTTGTTCTTCTGGCCTTACTGTACTTGTGTATTCCATCTGCCTCTGTTGATGACTAGCCGCTAGCGGCACGTTACTTCAACTGGCAAGGAAGATAGCAGCCAGTTGCCATTCTAGTATCTATTCTAGGAATTATTCTAGGAACTCACAATGTCTCGGATTAATGCCTACATTCTACTGGCGGTTTGGTTGTGCCTGACGGCCTCATCTTTTGTCGTCGCTGAGGTTGTTGCGCCCTATGCCAATCCTATAGCAACCACAGCACTTCGTTTTTGGTTGGCAACGGCACTGCTGCTGCCGTTTGTTAAGCGTCATCATTTAAAACACTCGTCGCTCGAAGTACTGCTTAAATATGTGTTGGTCAGTAGCCTATTAGTAGGGTTCTTCGTCGGCCTGTTTGTTGCACTAAAGTCCACCACAGCGGTTAAAACATCGGTGATCTACACGTCAACTCCCTTGTTGAGCGTAGTGTTGAGTTTCTTACTGCTGAAAGTGAAGCCATCTTGGATCCAATTTTTGGGGTTTGTGTTGGGCTGTGTTGGGGCTCTCTGGCTACTGTTCAGTTCTAATAGAGGATTGGTCGACGGATGGAGTTGGACACTCGGCGATGGGATATTTTTGTTGGCCTGTTTTAGCATGGGCCTGCATATCGTCTTATTGAAAGTTTGGTTTTTCGAAGTGCCACCGGTACAGAGTGTTTTTCATATTCTACTGATAGGTAGTCTGCTATTGACTCCGCCGCTCATGATCTGGGGGCAGCCAGAAGATGTACAGTGGCTGCAAGCTGAATTTTGGTGGTCTTTGATTTATCTGACTGCATTTGCCACCGTGGGTACGTTTATGTTGCAGCAAAATATCCTACAGCGGTTGTCGGCCAATCATTTGTTGTCTGCCAGTTACTTATCACCGGCAGTGGTTATGCTATTGAGTGTTTCTATGACTTCAACGCAGTGGCGAGGTGACTGGCAGGCGATGCTCTTGACCTTGCTTGCCGTGGGGCTTATCTTTCATCGGCATGAGGCTCCTAGTACGGAAATAGTGACTTCATGCGAGGATAATAAGTTGGAGGTGTAGAGACGTGCATGTTGTTAAACAGATGGGTGAGTTTGTAGAGTTTTTCTCGGGCGACAACGCCATTGTGGAGCAACAGGATTTCCTGAAATTTGGCCTGAATGGCGAGCTTAAACACTACAAAAAGGGCCAGTACTTAATAGAGCAAGGGTTGCCTGCGCCACACATTTTCTTTCTTACGAAAGGACTGGTGCGCTACGTGAGCGTCTCCCAAGAAGGCAAGGAATTCACCCAATCTTTCTCAAGTGCGCCGGGTATTGCGGGATCGACTCGCGCAATGGTGTTCGAATCTTCGGCTCTTTTCAGCATTGAGGTACTCGATGATGTGCTCTGCTGGCAATTTGATTGGCAAGACTTCTTTGCCAAAATGAAATCACAAACAGGTTTTTTGGAGGCTTATAGCCGTCTGCTGGAGAATATGTTCGCCAAAAAAGAGGCGCGAGAATACTACTTGCTTCAGCAAACCGCTGAGCAGCGCTACTTGGAGTTCATGCACGAAAACCCAGAACTGAAAGACATAGTACCGCTCAAAATAATCGCGTCCTACATCGGCATTACCCCCATTGCTCTCAGCCGGATCCGCAAGAAGCTCAAGTAAGTCAAGCGAGGCAATGACGCTGGTCATTTTACTGGGGAAAGCAACCAGCGCGGATCTATTTATTGTCCGGTTTGAGACGCTTGTATCGCGGTTAACGCTATCGTGAACACTATGTCATCCACCAGGGCACCTCGAGACAAGTCGTTCACCGGCTTTTTCAGCCCTTGAAGCATTGGGCCTACGCTGATCACATCGGCACTGCGTTGGACGGCTTTGTAGGTGGTATTGCCGGTATTCAGGTCAGGAAAAATAAAGACTGTGGCGCGGCCGGCAACTGGGCTGTCGGGGGCTTTAGATTTTGCGACACTTTCGATGGCCGCGGCATCATACTGTAAGGGGCCGTCAAGCAGCAGATCTGGCCGCTTTTGCTTGGCGATTTCAGTGGCTCTGCGTACCTTGTCGACATCTTGTCCCGTGCCCGAGGTTCCTGTGCTGTAGCTGATCATGGCGACTCGAGGCTCAATACCAAAAGCGGCGGCGGAATCAGCGCTCTGGATAGCAATTTCTGCGAGCTGCTCAGCATCTGGATCAGGGGTTACTGCACAATCACCATAGACCAGCACTTGATCGGGTAATAGCATAAAGAAGATCGATGAGACGAGAGAGCTGTCGGCGCGAGTTTTGATCAGTTGGAAGGCGGGGCGAATGGTATGGGCGGTGGTGTGAATTGCGCCAGCTACCAAGCCATCCACTTGGTCCTCGGCTAACATCATGGTTCCTAAAACCACGGTGTCTTCAAGTTGAGCGGCTGCCATGGGGGCTTGTAGGCCTTTGTGGGCTCTGAGTTTCACCATGGGATGGATATAGCGCTCAACAACGGTTTCTGGCTCGACAATGCACAGGTCTGCGGGTTGTGTCAGACCAAGGTCTCTAATTTTGTTGGTAATAACTTCACGATTGCCCAGCAAGGTACATTGCGCGATGCCGCGTTCCTGACAAATGATCGCCGCTTGTATAGTACGTGGTTCTTCGCCTTCTGGGAGCACGATGCGTTTAGCCGCTTGCTGAGCTCGTTTCACCAGTTGATGGCGAAAGGCGGGTGGCGACAGCCTAAGCTCGCGTGGAACTTGGCATCGGTGTCCTAGCCATTCGCTGTCGATACACGAAGCAATATAGGTCATTACATGTTCGAGGCGTTGGTGATCATCGGCGGGAACTTCTGTTTCCATTCGGTCCAGCGTGATAGCGGTATCATAGGAATTCATTTCAGTGAGTATCACTGGGATTCCACTCTGATCCAATGCCGGTTGGCACAAGGCCTTGAGTCGTTCGTCAGGGCGTATTCCATTGGTTAGCAATAAGCCCGCCAAAGGTACGCCATTATTGGCCGCCATGGCGCACACTAACAAGATGTCTTCACGGTCGCCGGATGTGATCACCAGGGTACCTGCGGTTAATTTCTCAATGATGTTGACGGCTTGGCGTGCGCAAAGCATTTTCTTCTCGACGCGACGTTGGTCAATGTCGCCCTCGTGAAGTAATTCCGTCTTGAGAAAACGATGCACATCTAGCGTACGTGGCGCAGTGAGAGTGCGGGTCCAAGGGATACAACCAACTAGATCAAACTCTTTGCCGCTAAACTCTGGTAGCCCCTTGCTGGTTACCAAGCTTTGCATATGATCAGCATCGACTTTATTGAGAATATACCCACGCAGTTGCTTTTCTCTGATGCCGCCGTAGAGGTCCGCCATGATTTTTAGCTGTTGACTGACCTGCGGTAAGGTTTTGTTTTGCGTCGAAGCGACTAGCAGAATGTCGGCGGCTAAGAAACGAGCAATATCGGCATTGAGGCGATTCATAAAATGGTTGTCGCGGGTAGGCACTAAACCTTCGACAATGACCACATCACAACTCTCTGTCAGCGGCTGAAAGTTAGCCACGATTTGCTCCATGATTTTATCGCGTTTACCTGCAGCAAGTTCATTCTTCAGTAAACTTAGAGGCAGGGTGTCTCCCACTTGATACTGACTGAATTGTCGAAGATAGTGGTAGGATTCATCCGCTTTGTTGTCTTCTTTAGTTTGTGCGATGGGCTTGAAATAACCGATGCGCAAACCGCTCTGATCCAGCGCTTGTACCAAACCAAGAGTGACAGACGTTAACCCGACGCCGAAGCTAGTGGGAGCAATAAAAAAGGTATGCATGATAATCTCCGGGAGTCTGTATTTAGCGCTGTTGGCTGTTGGTTAGTGTGACCACATCTTTCGCAATCATGAGCTCTTCGTCGGTGGCAATCACCGCAATAATCGGGGAGTCGCTCTGATGTATCTTACCTTGGTTGGATTCACCATTGCTGAGATTGGCGTCAGGGTCTATCGCCCACCCCAGACTGCCAAGGTGCTGCACCGTCTCATGCCTGACTCGACGAGAGTTTTCACCAATTCCGCCGGTAAATATCAATCCGTCGCAGCGCGGGATGGCTGTCATCAAGCCGGCCAATTGTTTCGCGAGCTGATAGCAAAAAACACGAATGGCTAAATCGGCTTGGGTATTGCCTTTGTCGGCAGCATCTTCCAGTGTGCGCATATCATTACTCAGTTCAGATAAGCCGAGTAGGCCGCTGCGCTTGTTAAGCAGACTGTCTATCTCCTCAATGCTGTAATGGCAACGCTGGTGCAAAAACAGCAGCAGACCTGGATCTATGTTGCCACTGCGTGTGCCCATCACCAGTCCTTCTAGTGGCGTAAGCCCCATGGTGGTATCGACGCTTTTACCGTTGTGCACAGCACAGGCACTGGCCCCATTGCCAAGGTGGGCGATCACCAAGCCGTGATCGTCTGCCTTTAAAGACAATTGTCGGGTGGCTTGGGCGCTGACGTAGCGAAAGCTGGTGCCGTGAAAGCCGTATCGTCTGACTCCATGGTCTCGGTAGAGTGAAAGGGGTAGAGCATAGAGAAAAGCTTGTTCTGTCATGGATTGATGAAAGGCCGTATCGAAGACCGCCACTTGCGGCAAGCCCGGAAAGTACTGAGTGGTCACCTCAATGCCGACTAAGTTGGCTGGGTTGTGCAGTGGTGCGAGTGAGCTACACGCTTCTACCGCGGCAGTAACTGCTTCATCAATCAGCACGGATTCACTAAATCTCTTACCGCCGTGAACCACACGATGACCGATGGCCACGACTCGGGAGCGCAATTGGACTTTTTCCAAGAGCTCAATGATGCCTTGACCAGCTTCGCTGTGAGCGCCGTCGGCGATTGCCTTTTGGTGCTCTTGCTGGTGATGGCTCCAGCGGATAATCGCTTGCGGGCTAGCGAGATTCTCGGCAATCCCGTCAAGTTCACAATAACCTTGAGAGGGTTCAATTAGCGCAAACTTAAGCGACGAGGAACCGCAGTTAATAACGAGAATGAGGGGTTGATCGATCATTGGCGTCGAACTCTAGAGTAGGATGTAAACGGCCAAAATTCCTTCTAATGGCCGGAAGGTAACGTTTTTGCACCTTAGTGAAGTTTAGTAAGAGTAGAGCAAAGTCTCTTCTAAGAAAAGTGATGCGTTTTTTGTGGTTCTCTGCTCGCTGGGGTGGATTGTTCGCCCAAGATAGAGAAGGGCTGGTGAGTAACAAAGATCTTTCTATCAAGACCGATCTGTCGTGATCTTAGCTTTCTTCTCGGACCTCCCCGTAGACTTTGACCGTGTGACTATCGAGTGTTAAATAAAAACGGCCTCCGCTGTGGTTAGCGGGGATCTGTTCTGCTATTAGCCGGTTCTTGTTGAGTTTCTCGCCCCAGTAGCAGGCGGCGATGGCGTTGGCGGATCCAGTGGCAATGTCTTCATCGATACCGTATTGAGGCGCAAAATATCTCAAGGAATAATCGCGTTCCACAGAAGGTTTCTGCGCAGCGACTGTGGTCGTTAAAATGATTGCTCTATCCGTAGAGGCGCTAATGGCTCCGAAGTTAGGCGTTAGGGCTTCTAGGGGATCAGAAACCTCCAAAACCCAATAGCCTTTTTCATTTTCTGTACTCAACGCTTGAGTAATAGGAACGCCAAACCAGTCGATCGCAGCAACGGGTAGCTCGTCTACTTGCAGTTTTGTTCTCGGCATGGAAAAACCATACAACGGTTGAGCGCTTGATCTCGATCCATTAGAGCTGTCTGGCGCGCGCTCAGCAGTACAGAGTTCAACTTGAGTGGTCTGATGATGTATTTTCTGTAGCAGTGCCATGCCTAGGTGGCGCTCGAGCGCGTAGCTCGTGGCGGCGAGGGCTGATCCACACAGCTGTATTTCTCGTGTCCCCTGAAACCATCGAGTCGCGAGTCGCGAGTTGGCCTTAGTGGTGAACGTGTTTTTGTTAGCTGGCGATCGGGAGGGTGATGGATTACCTGTTTCAGCGCCATCGTCGAGCACTACCACGCAAATGGTCTTAGGTTGGCCTTGTGAATCCACATCACCGGACCGTGCGCTGAGATCGCCCCAGAGTTTGTCGCTGGGGTTGCGGTCCACAGCGATCAATTCTACGTCGTTGCCTTTAAAGTTGTTATCGCAAAATACCCGCAGCGGCAGCCGTAGTTTCATCGGTATATGTGTTGTATGGTCATGTTAATACCGCCGGGCTCAATCGTGATCGGTCGCTTTCAACAGGTGGACGCCAAACATTTGTTGATTTGCCATCCAGTGTTTTACGCTCTTCCACCCCGATTGGGCGGATAGGCCCTCGAACTCGGAGGGCGTGTACTTGTGGGAATTTTCGGTATGAATGCTCTCGCCTTCAAGGAAATCGATACAAGTGTCTCCCAGCTGCACGGTTTGGTCGCATTGACTGACGAGATGCATTTCGATGCGGCCTTCAACGGGATTGTAGAAGGCGTAGTGCTCAAAATTGTCCAAATCAAAATTGGCGTCGGCGCTGTGGTTGAGATGAGAGAGTATGTTGAGATTAAACGCTCGTGTTATCCCTTGGTTATCGTTATAGGCTCGATGCAACACCTCGGGTGATTTTTCCTGTCAACACCGATGAGCAAAAGCGCATCGCTGCCGAGCGTTTCGCGCGCTTGTTTTAGAAATTTCTTCGCCTCTTCGGGTTGGAAGTTACCTATGGTTGAACCGGGGAAAAAGCCGATATTTCTTGAGGTCGACTTGGGTAAAGAGACGCTAGCGGTGAAGTCTGCTTCTACAGCAGTGACGTTCAACTGTGGGAATTCTTGCTGTAATTGTTTGGACTGTTGTCGTAGAAAATCACCGGCAATGTCAATGGGGGTAAAACTGTCGATTTGTTTGATCTGATTGAGCAGAATCCGAATTTTTGTTAGAGCGCCGGCACCGAACTCAACGACGTGTCAGGGTTCGCTGAGCATTTTTGATAGGTCTTTTGCAATGCGTGGCAGTAGCGCCAATTCAGTCCGATAAGGGTAGTAGTCGTCTAACTCACAAATTTGATCAAAAAGCTGAGAGCCTTTGGTGTCATAAAAGAACTTTGCCGGAAGGGTCTTTTGTGATTGAGTCAGCCCCTCAATCGCTTCTAGCTGGAGCAGGTTGGGGGTTTCCGAAAAGAGCTGGTTTTCGATATCGTTCACTCCCGCCTCGGTCGTCGAGGCGTTTGAAGAAGTAAGCATGTTAACTGTCCTTGGCGAGTCGGAGGCCTGAAAACTGCCAGCGTTGATGGGGATAAAAGAAGTTTCGATAGCTTGAGCGCAGCTGTTCGATGGGCGTGACGCAGCTGCCACCGCGCAGAACATATTGTCCTGACATGAATTTTCCGTTGTACTCTCCAATGGCCCCAGCCGCTGCGCGATAACCCGGGTAAGGGCTATAAGGGCTGCGCGTCCATTCCCAAACATTACCATAAAGCTGCAGCATGTCTTGGACGTGACCATCAGCGGGCTTAGGTAGCCAGTGATCAGTTTCTTGAAAGTTCCCGACGATGGGGTATTCGCACGCCGCTATTTCCCACTCTTGCTCGGTGGGCAATCTAGCATTGGCCCAAGTAGCGTAGGCATCTGCTTCGTAATAGTTGATATGACACACGGGTGCATTGAGATCGACTGGCACAAGTCCGTAGTGAGAGAATTGAAACCAGTCTTGATCTTGTTTTATCCAATAGAGAGGGGCTTGCCAGTTGCGTTGCTGGCATTCGGCCCACCCATCAGATAGCCAAAGCGTTGCGGTGCTATAACCGCCGTCTTGAATGAATTCAAGCCACTCCCGATTGGTTACGGTTCTGTTGGCGAGGGAAAATCCTCGCTGGTAGATTTGATGTCGTGGGTGTTCACAGTCAAAGCTGAAGCTTCGATTGGTGGTGAGGTGATCATCTTTTAGCGCGCCAATCGAGAAGAGGCCTTCGTTGTAATTCTGATAACGAAGAGGAGATTGCGACGAGGTTGAAGCGGGAAGGCCTGCGCGCATCGCTGGCTGCATACTATTGTGAGAAAGTAGATGCAGTATGTCTGTGAGCATGAGCTCCTGATGTTGCATCTCATGGTGTAAGCCCACCAGTGTTGTGCCAGTGATCTGGGCGGCGGCGTTAACCCCCGTTGTCGTGTCGCTCTCCACACTGAGTGTTTGACCTAGCAAGGCCTGAACTTGGTCATCAATAGCAGCTCGATACTCCATAACGCGAGTTAAGCAGGGTCGTGTAAGCAATCCGCGTTGATCGCGCCTATGGCGTTGGCCGATATTGTTGTAATAAGAATTAAACAAATAACTGAAGTGCTTATCAAACTCTTGATAATTAGGCAGTTGCGGTTTCAGTAAAAACTGTTCGAAGAACCAAGTGGTATGAGCGAGGTGCCATTTTGTCGGGCTGGCATCGGGCATGGATTGTGCTGTCATATCTTCGGGGCTGAGCCCGTCGGTTAGTTGTTCCGAGCGCTGGCGCCTGCGTAGGTATTGCTCTAGAAGATCGGTCTTAACCTCTGTCTTATCTGCAGAGGTGTAGGATTTGTCGGGGGGGATACTATTGATGGTTGGCGGTTCTTCGGTCGTGCTCTCTGCGTTAGTATCCAATGTCCCGCTTTCCTGTATCGCGTTAATCAAATCTGTTTTCTGGTGCAACCTAACTATATTACGAAGTGAGCAAGCAAAACTACTCAGTAAACCCACTTCTTCGATAGATCAGCTTGACGCATTAATCATTATGCATCTGTCTTTTTCTAGTTGTTAATCAGTCTAGTCTGGTGAGAGTATTTTGAATACCGTTTTTTACAGTTAACACATCTTTTAGTCTTCACAGTAAAAATGTCGACTGGTCGCAAAAGTTAATGTCGTCGTATCAATAGGCGCATTGATCGCTTGTAGATTTTGATCAGGCCCAGCGTCGGATAAACCGCTTCTTGGGTGGCGCAATATTCAACATTTTGGTTGCCGGCTGTAGGTAGCTGCAGCTGACTAGGCCGTCTTTTTTGCGTGGAAAATGTGCTCCCGTGGTTTGCCGAACAAGGGCGGTAATCAAGTGCTATTGGGAGAGGGCAGCAATGCACTCAACCTCTACTTGTGCGCCTAAAGCTAGTTCTTTGACCACAAAAGCGCTTCGCGCAGGAAAAGGCGCCTGAAAGAAGGATTTATAAACTTGATTAAAACGGCCGAACTCTTTTATGTCCGTCAGCATAACAGTGCATTTCACTAGGTCTGCCATACTCATACGATGAGTTTCCAGCGTAGTTTTTATATTGCTCATCACTTGCCGTGCCTCCTGATCAAAATTGTCGTTGGCAAGTTCACTGGTGCCAGGAATTAAACCAATTTGTCCCGAAAGATAGACCGTATGGCCGACTCGGACCGCTTCGGAGAACGGCAGATGTGCAGGGGTGTTAGCTGAGGTTAGGTACTCTATCTCGCCGAGAGGTTTGGATTCCTCGGCCGTGGTTATGGGGGACAGTAGAGTGATCGCACTGGCGATTAATCCCGTCAAAATAAGCTGAGACCACATGTCACATTCTCCTTAGGTTCTGCGGATGTTATTCTAACGTGTGTAGAAGACGGTAGGTCTATCCAACACGACGCGCTTTTCGACAGATTATCGGCGTTTTGCGCAGCCTCTGGCAAGCTAGATATGGCTTGAGCAAAAGCTTTGCTTGGCAATGGTAAGTTGAAGCGGAATGCCGAGCTTTCGCTAGTGATCGGCTTAGCGCTTCATAGCTTCATTTACTGCTGTTGATTGCACCAACTAAAGATCAATTCTAGAGTTTCTTATCCAATGAGCCCAGCCAGTAACCGTATCAAACCAAAACTGAAGAAAGCCTCTAAGCGTTTGTTGGGCTATGGACGCACAGGAGCACTAAAGGCGGGAGCGACACTTGAGCGATTGCGGGATCGTCGATTTTGTTTGGGGATTACGGGTCTGAGCCAGAGTGGAAAATCTACTTTCATTACCAGCCTAATCAATCAGTTGATCAATCATCGCCAAGCTAGCCTGCCTGGTTTTTCCCCAGTGTTAGGCGAGACGTTATTGTGGGTGAAACGTCATCCCTTGGAAGACCGTGGACTCGATGAATTTCCGTACGATGATGCCTACCGAGGCTTGACGGGTGATAGCCCTCGCTGGCCCGATTCTACGGTGGATGTCAGCGGATGTTTGCTTGAATTGCGACTTAAGCAGGCTCCGTCGATGTTCAGCGCGCTTGCAAGTGATGAGTATTCGCTTTACTTGGAACTCAGAGATTATCCTGGCGAGTGGCTATTGGATTTACCGCTTAGAGACATGACTTTCGCTCGTTGGTGCAGCCAGTGCAGTGCTCAGTACGGCCAATCGCCCAGACAAGAATTACTCGGTGACTTACATCATAAGTTGCAACAGATCGACCCACTAGCAGTTGCGGATGAAACGCGACTGGCAGACCTCAACAGCCAATTTAAAGAGTTCCTGAGTCGTTGTAAGCACCACGGCCGCAGCTTGAGCTTGATTCAGCCCGGTCGATTTCTACTGCCCGGTGACGAGGTGGATGCGCAGGTATTGGGCTTTATTCCCCTGCTTAATTGCGCTCAATACAGTGAGGCAGAGCTCGAGAGCGCAGAGGACAATAGTTACTTCAAAGTCTGCCAGCAACGCTATCAACGCTATGTTAGCCAGCTGGTCGACCCTTTTTACAGAGAATTTTTCAGCCGTATTGATCGTCAAGTTGTGTTGGTCGATATCGTCAGCGCCTTGAATGCGGGCCCTGATTACATTGATGACATGCGCCAAGCATTGACCAAGATTACCGACAGTTTCGCCTACGGCCGCAACAATCGTTTGTTGCAATTGTTTCAGCCGAAAATTGATAAAGTGGTGTTCACGGCGACTAAAATTGATCAAGTGCTTTCGGAGGATCATGAGGCTGTGCGCCAGCTGTTGTCGGTTATTGTACGGCAGGCCTACAGTAATGCTCAGCACCAAGGAGTGATGCCAAATTGCGAGGCAACAGCAGCGGTAAGGGCGTCGCGAGAGGTGGACCAGCAGGGAGAGCGCGGGATTGTTGGTGCCGACCTAGACGGTAAACCGATGGGCTATATTCACCCCACGATACCATCGAGGATACCAGAGGGGGATGAATGGCAACCGTTTCTTGATTGGACAATCCCCAGCTTGAACCCACCGCGGGGGTTGTCGTACCAAAACTCGGACTCCATACCCCACATTCGACTTGATAGTGTTTTGAACCTGTTACTGGGAGATAAATGTGTATGACCAATGAATCGTCATCACAAGCAGATAAAACCTCAAACGCCCAACGCGGTCGGGGCAGGGGGTTTGAAGCCGACAGCCAATCGCAGGCAAAGCCGCAATCACGCCGGGCGAGAGTCTTTTCGCCAGAGGCTGTTGATGGCATCGAAGAAACACCAGAAACCATTACCGCTGGCGAGCGTTTGCCTCATGTCTCGGAGTACTCCAGCATCAAACTTGAAACCCTACCGGTCAAGGGCGTTAAAAGCCTTGCGGTGACGGTTGCCATTTTGTTTGTGGTATTGGTGGGATGGGATTTTTTGAATACCTACCGCAGCTTGGTAGAGGTGCACGCAGTTGCCGGCGTGGCCTTTTTGGTTTTGATTGCCTTAGCTGCGGGCAGTGGTGTGCGTTTGTGGTGGCGCTTTCGTCACGACAAGGATAGCTGGAGGGGATTGGAGGGAATTCGTCAACTGGCTTCTCGTCTCCGAGGCCTCAATGACAAAGGCAACGCGAAAGAGCTGTTGGATCGGATTAAGTTGTATAACCGAGACAAACCTCAAGCCCTCTATTTGAAAACCTGCCTAGACCAGCTGCCCGATTACAGTAATGATCGAGAGGTGGTTGAACATCTTGATCGAGGTTTTCTTCAGCCGCTGGACAATGAAGCGCTTAGTCGGGTATCGAAATACAGTTTACAGACAGGTCTCGCAGTGGCGGCCAGCCCTTGGGCATCGCTAGATATGGCGTTGTCGTTGTGGCGAAATTTGAAGCTGATCGATGATGTTGCACAGGTGTATGGGGTGCGGCCCTCCTTGGTCAATCGGCTTAAGCTGATTAAACGCGTATTGCATCATCTAGCTTTTGTAGGCACTACTGAAATTGTCATCGATCAAATGAGTGAATTGGGAATGATCAGTGCGGGCGGCATGGCCAGTGCTCGTGCGGCACAGGGTATAGGGGCGAGTATTTATACTGCCCGTATTGGCTTAGCGGCTATGAATGCAAGCCGTCCTTTTGAATTTCTTGACGATCAACGGCCAAAGACCAAAGCTCTTTTGTTGCCCATCGTTCGTCAGTTAGCATCGCTCAACGCACAAAACAACAAGACGGAATAATCGTAATTAGAAAAGTTCGTCAACCACGGAATAGAGTTATGACAACTATTAATCTCACTTGCTCAAAGTGTTTTGCCAAAAACCGAGTGCCAGCAGATCGATTAAACGATGGTCCCAAATGCGGCAAGTGCAAGGCCCCAGTGTTACGGGGGAAACCGGTGGATATCAGCAGCGCCAATATCACTGCCATATTAAATCACAACGATGTGCCCGTACTGGTGGACTGTTGGGCGCCATGGTGCGGCCCATGCAAGAGCTTTGCTCCTGTGTTTGAGCAAGCGGCAAAAGAGTTGGAGCCGAGTTTACGTTTGGCCAAACTCAATACCGAGTCACAGCAGGGAATCGCCGGTCGCTGGCAGATTCGCTCTATTCCCACGCTAATTCTATTTGTGGGTGGCAAGGAAAAGGCTCGATTGTCCGGCGCGGTTTCATTGCCAAAACTTAAAGTCTGGCTGCAACAGCAAGGCGTTTAGTTAAGGATTTCAGCTGCAGTTTCCTCGTAAAGTACTGAGTGTTCTCGACTGTTCTCGACGCATCGTATTGAAGACGGCTTAAAGGTCTCCTGACAACGGTTGTCAGGAGACTGGGTAGAGCTAATATTTCGATGTGTAGGTGTGTGTTATAAATGGTTTCTTATAGAGTCTCCTATCGATAGCTCGAGAAGGAGTCAACAGCAAACACCCGCGTTTAAGGCGGTACACAGAGAGTAGGGCACACTATGATTCAACTTTTTACTTTTCCTGCGGCGTTTGGATTACGTAATGTCAGTCCGTTTTGCTTGAAAGTCGAGATGGCGTTAGTGCACCTCGGCTTAGAGTTTGAGATCGTCGAACAGTCTGATCCACGTCAGTCACCTAAAGGGAAGTTGCCTTACATCGTCATTGACGGCGAGAGCATTGCTGATTCGGAGTTGATTTTCGATGAATTAGATCGACGTTCAGACGGTGGTCTTTACGGAAGTTTATCCCCGCAGGAGATCGGGAATGGCTTTGCTTGGGTGCGTTTGGTGGATGACCACCTATATTGGTTGATGGTGGCCAGTCGTTGGTTGGATGACAGCTGGTGGCCCAATGTCAAACAGGGTTTCTTTAGTGAATTACCTTTTCCTCTCAGTAGGATTGTGCCCGCGGTGGCGCGGCGCCAAGTGCGTCAAACGTATCAGTTGCACGGATTGGGTAAACATAATCTAGACGAGCAGAAGGAGTTTACGCGCAAAGACTTTTCCGCATTGAACGCCGCGATTGCATCACAACCGTATTTATTGGGCAGCTCGCTCTCAGTGTTTGATTTCAGTGTGGCTTCTCTGCTTGCGGGGATCTTTGATAATCAACCCGCATCGTGGGTAACGGATATCGCACAGGAATTTCCATCGCTCAAAGAGTATGCCGAGCGAGTGCAGCAGCAATTGGGGGTTTGGGCTCGACAACAATAGTCGATCAGAGAGAAAATCAAGAGCGTTCCGTCATTGACAGCCTGGAACGCCATCGCTAGCCATTCAGTATCAAGACTCTACCCAACAGGTCTTTGTTGGGTATTTCCTCGCTAATTTACAATAAAATGTAAAAAACCGCCGCCATTTGTAAAAAGCGCTACACTTTTCTAGGGTTAAAGCAGGCTAATTGACTAGTATGCGCCATAAATTGTGAGGGCCTTATTAGTCTGGTCTCTCTCCAATCCGGCAGATTACATTCAGAGGAAGATACGATGGACGCATTACAGGATCAATGGTTACAGCTGGAAGCTCTGATCATCACCTATGGTAGCCAGTTTTTAATGGCAATTGTGGTATTGATCATAGGGCTTTGGGTGATCAAGCGAATTAGTGCCTTGGTGGCGAAAACCCTGTTGGGTCGTTTCCCTGATGAGACTCTGGCCCAATTTTTGGGCGGTGCATTTGATACCTTACTCAAGGTATTGCTGGTCATCAGTGTGGCGTCAATGGTCGGCATTGAAACCACCTCATTCGTGGCCATTCTCGGTGCCGCGGGTTTAGCGGTAGGTTTAGCGTTGCAAGGAAGTTTATCGAATTTCGCCGGCGGCGTGATGATTCTCATTTTTAGACCTTTCAAGGTCGGTGATTACTTAGAAGCGCAGGGTCTTGAAGGTGTGGTGACCGATATTGGTATCTTCGTGACCACCTTAGAAACCTTTGATAAACGTACACTGATCATTCCCAATGGCCCTTTGGCCAATGGCAATATTATCAATCACACGGCGAGCACAGTGCGAGCGGTAGAAGTGGCGATCGGAGTTGCTTACAATGATGACCTAGCTAAAGCTAAAGAGGCGATGCTGGAAGTGTTGAAAAATGATCCACGTATTTTGCAGGATCAAGGCAATGTTGTCGCAGTGACCGATTTGGGTAGCAGTTCCGTCGATTTCTTAGTGCGGGGTTTTGTTAAAACTGAGGATTACTGGGACTTCTTCTTCGACGCGCGCGTCGCCTTGAAGGATGCGGTTGAATCTGCCGGATGTACCATTCCTTTCCCGCAACGCGATGTGCATATGATTGCTGCTGATTAGTTGCTAGCGTTGGGGTTAATCGTTGAAACGATTAACCCCAAATTGCGCAGTTTGCACTTGATTCTTTTCTGTTGTCTCGTCCGAGATTTTTGGGTTGATCCCTTATCTGAGTCCCAGGCTCCCGATCTGATTTCGCTTTGAATCAATCGAGTTCCCGTGGTGGTAAATCAGGTTTGGCATAAGCCATACGTTTTAGGGTGGTGGGCTTGTGGTAGCTGTCTAGGCCTGAAAGCGCTACTGTATCAGCCACCGTTAGATCGAGCGAGCCGTCTTCACGGAAACTATCTTCAGGGGCTTCAATCAGTTCAACTTCGCCAATGATCAAGTTGGTCCCATTGATTTCAAGCACTTGATGTTCTCTAAAGCGCATCCCTAATTTGACTCGCGCCTCCGTGACAAATGGTGCCTTGAAATCATTTTTCCATTCTTCACTAAGACCGGTAGCTTCAAATTCCGACTCGTATTGTTGGTAACGGGCAGCGGTTTGATGAGCCGCAGAAATCAACCCTTCAGAGACATGGTTGATGGTGTAATAACCTGTTTCCAGTAGATTAGAGAGTGTATGGCGTTCATCGTCCCCTGGGCGGATGATTAGTGCGAGTAGTGGTGGGTGAGAGCCCAAGTGTACGACAGAGCTCATGATTGCCAGGTTCGTTTCTCCGCGGCTATTGGTCGTGCCAATAAGATTAGCGGATTTGTAGCCACTCAGGCTGTTGATCAATGCTGCGCGGTTTCGCGTGGTCATAGCGCTGATATCGTTTGAGTCGAGTATCATCAAGTCGTTCCTAGTTGTGTTTATCTCCATTGTACCAGCCGCACTGTAATTCTCAGACTGTTTTGAGCATTGATCATGACTCCCACCAGTTTCTCCATTTGGAGCGGTCTTTAGTCAGCCAACATCTATGGAAAGCGGTGTATCTCCCGGACACTTTCATCAACGAAGCTTGAGTCGATATAGCCGATTGCGGCGGGGGTGCTGGCGATCCTTTGTTTGATGGCCTCTGAGCTCTCTAGCGTTTTGGGCGGTACGCCTTTTCCCGTAAACAGAAGTTCAGCCCAATAGGCTTTTAACTGCAACATTGATTTTAACAGTATTGCTTCGACAAACTGCGCTTTTTCGGGAGAAGTATAGGCTCTGCAATACGGAATGGACTTGGTGCCATCTGCATAGTGTTTTTGCTTACCTAGGTATATGCGTTTGACATCTTTAAGGCTAATGACCGCATCGTTACTCGGGTGGACGATAATCGATATCTCAGCCTTACTTATTTGTGGGGTAGAAAACCCCAGAAACAATAAGCTTATCGCGGTTAATATGAATCTTCTATTTGTCATGTGTCGGCCTTTCTTTTCTTCGTCTTTGTCGCGCTTGAGCGATCTCTGGGTATTTCTAATCTGTCTGCGCTATGGAGGTATCAATCTCATCAAGATACTGGGCTCTCAGTCTCAGGATTTCTGGCAGAACCTTAATAAATACCTCGATAATTTGTGGGTCGAAATGCTTACCCTTTTGATTCTTCATGTGGCTGACGGCATCTTCAATGCTCCAAGCCTTTTTGTAAGGGCGAGAGGAGGTTAACGCGTCGAATACGTCGGCGACTGCGACGATACGTGCTGATACGGGAATGTCTAAACCTGAGAGTCCATAGGGGTATCCAGTGCCATCCCACTTTTCGTGATGGTGCAGCGCGATGTCTCGAGCCATGTTGAAAAGAGGGTAGTTGTCGGACCCCAAAATCTTGGCACCGATTTCTGGGTGCTTTTTCATTACCTCAAATACCTCTGTGGTGAGCTTTCCTGGTTTTAACAAAATGGAATCAGGAATCCCTATTTTTCCGACATCGTGCATGGGCGACGCTTGTAGAACAAGCTGTGATGTTTCTTCGCTCATACCAAGGCCTTGAGCGAGGATTTGCGAGTAGTAGCTCATTCTGGTGATGTGCAAGGCAGTCTCGTTATCGCGAAATTCTGCCGCTTGACAGAGTTTACTGATAATCTGCTGCCGCGCTTCTTCTACTTGGCAGTCCTTTTCTTTGATTTTTTGTCGTAAGCCTCGCTGACGGTTAAGCTGTTGTAAGTGCAAGGAAACACGCCGACGAACGATCTCTGGATGTACTGGTTTGTAGAGATAATCAACGGCTCCAACCGCTAGTCCCTTAGTTTCAGAAGAAACGTCGGCGTTGGCCGATACAAATATTACGGGGGTATCACGGCTCTCTGGGTAGGACTTCAATCGTCTACAGGTTTCGTAGCCGTCCATTTCTGGCATCATGATATCCAGTAGAACTAGATCCGGTTGCCGCAGTTTTGATATGTGAAGGGCTTTCTCGCCGGAGGTTGCGGCGATGATGTTATAGTCATGACGGAGGCACTCCTTGAGTAGATCGATGTTCTCTTTAACGTCGTCAACAATGAGTAACGTTGCTCTAATTGTCATTTCACTTTCCTCCTGATAGGCACCCATAGATTGAGAGGCTCTATCACGCCATTGCCGTTTTTTGATGCCCGGTGTAATCGATTGATCAATTGTGCCGTCACTTTTGCGCCAGCCGGCAACAAGGTCGTACCTGATTGACAGTAGATGGCCTTTCGCAGAATCATCGTTGGTCGCAGTTTTGCCAAGGTTAGCGACATGGAACGATATTCAACGTCATTTTCCGATGATGGACGAGGCGCTATTGGGTCAGGGTTTTCTTTTATAAAGGTCGCTCGGGAAACAATCGATTGAGCGTGATCTTCTATTGGTTTACTTGTTCTCAGTAGATCCGGGTTTGAGAAGGCTTCCAGCACAAATTCAGCTATGATTCTCGAGCGGTCCTGCGGTGAGGCATTGTCATAATTTGAACTCAGTGTTTGAATCTGATCGAAACCATTAAGGTCAGTGATAGTCGTCAGTAATTTGTTGATTTCATTGACACAGTCGCTGGCAACAGACTCTGTTAATTTCGTCGTAAAGACGCGTAAAAGGGTGCTGAGAGAGGCGATCCATCCGCTATTGGTCGACGAGGCTTGGAATTCTGTAAGCGTGTCAACGAGGGCTTTCATATTCTTTTCAGTGTTCCCTGCATGAGGGTTCATTAGAATTTCCAGTTCCTCGAAAAACGATTCTGCCACGGTCTCTTTCTTATCAGTATTTTCTCTTGTTTCTTCATTCTCAAGTAAATGGAATCGGATTCTCTCCTTGATAAAAGAGGGTTTTATCGGTTTGATGATGAAATCGTTGGCTCCGGCGTTATAGGAATCTTCTTCAGCTTTTTTGGTGTGCTTTGAGGTCACCATAAGAACGGGTGTGTTCTGACTCGATTCGTTCTTCCGAAGTTGTTTGCAGACATTATAGCCGTCAATATCCGGCATCATCACATCAAGGAGAATACAATCGGGGATAGGGGTTGTTGTCGCCGCCTTAATCGCCGCCTTTCCACTGGTGGCAACTTTAATGCGATAGTCGTCAACAATCGCTTGCTTCATGATGTCAATCATGATCGGCATGTCATCGATGATGAGTACTAGTGGACGTTCATTAGTGTTCATGTTGCCGTACTCTCAAGTGTTAGGGACTCTAGTTTGCTGGCGAAGTGACTGGCTTCGTCAAAGTCGTATTGCTCGATCGGATCCAATAGTTCCTGTAGACAGCCTTTAGTTGCCTCTGGAAGTTGGTATGACAATAGATCTTTTAACACGTCGATTGTTGCCGCATCCCAATCATTTATGCCTTGCACAATGGTTTGAAGCTTTTGCTCAAAAACCTCTGTACTGATCTGCTTGGAAAGATCGTTGACTGCGCTAGCCGGTTCGGGTTTGAGAGCCTTTATTCCCTTAATCGTTTTCTCAAGTTCAGTTGCTAGGAGAGGCAATGTCTGCTCCGCACGTTGTTTTTCCGCGGCCTGTTGCTCGATATCTTTAGCCAGATCAGAAATTCGTTGAGCCCCTAGGCCGCGAGCCAGTCCTTTGAGCGTGTGAGCGGTGCGTTCTGCGGTCTCAAAATCCCCTACGGAAAGCCAGCCTTCAAGATTTGTTGGCGTGTCTTCATGCTCATCACAGAATCTACTCAGCATGGTGCGGTAGAACTCTTCATTGTTGTCTAGATAATTGAGGCCTTCCTCTGCATCTATGCCTTCGATGGCGTCGACTTCCGCCAAAAACCGTTCTTGACTCAGTGTGGTGCTAGTCTCATCCGTTTTCAGGGTAAAGGGCTTAGCGGTTAACCAAGTCGCCAGTGTTGAGCGCAGAACTTCAGCCAATATCGGTTTTCCTATGTGGTCATTCATGCCCGCTGCAAGGCAGCGTTTACGGTCGCTATCCGCGGCATTGGCTGTCATGGCTATAATGGGGACATCGTCGAATTTCTGATTTTTTCGAATTAGCTTAGTCGCAGTAACTCCATCCATGACGGGCATTTGCATGTCCATCAAAACGGCGTCGAATTCACCTGCCTCAATTTTGTCTAAGGCTTCTTGTCCGTTGGTGGCGATGACGGATTGAATGCCCATGCCTGCGAGAAATTCTTGGGCAACCTGTTGGTTGAGTTCGTTGTCTTCGACCAGTAGGATTTTTACGCCTTCGTAGTAGATTTTGTGATCAGTAGGCGCGCCTATTTCTCGCATGTTTGACATTCTCTTACTGGCCGTGTTGAGTGTGTCTAACAACGTGGATGGCGAAATTGGCTTGGATATTACATCCACATCACTGGGTATTAGACTTTCCAGATTGTCGCTGTTCGCTGCCGTCATCATAATGATTCTTGGCAGTTCGTCGTAGATGAGCTCCAGTGAACGGATGGTTTCGATACCATCCATGTTGGGCATCTTCCAATCCATAAGGATGAGGTCGTAAGGTGTTGTTAATTGCGCTTGTTTGGTTTTTGTTAGACAAGATTCACCACTCTCAGCTTCATCGTTTTCGATGTTAAAAGAATCTAAATAGCGTGAAATAATGGATCGTGAAGCGCCGCTGTCATCAACAATTAGCGCTCTTTTATAGCCGATCGAATCGGACACGCTTGTTTGACTATCTAACCGAATTAAGTGGTCCTCAGATTTTAGATCTAGGGTGAATTCAAAGGATGAACCAACACCTTGTTCGGATTGGATTCGAATGTTTCCACCCATGAGCTCGACTAGGCTTTTGCAGATGGATAATCCCAGACCTGTGCCTCCAAAACGACGAGTAATGGTGTTGTCCGCTTGAGAAAACTTGGTAAATATCTTTTCGCTTTGCTCCTTGCTCATGCCTATACCGCTGTCTATGACAAGGAATTTCAAGGTGAAGATGTCATCTCGGCTGTCGATGATGTCGATCTTTAATTTAACAATACCTTCATCAGTGAATTTCACGGCGTTGTCGAGAAGGTTGATGAGAACCTGATTCAGTCGTAAGGCGTCACCATAGATTCGATGAGGAATGTTTGAGGGGATGTCGAACACGAGTTCAATTTTCTTGCGGGCGGCTTTAACGCTAACGGTATTGGCAACATGTTCAATAACATCTCGCTGTAGATCGTAAATGGAATTTTCAAGCTCAAGCCGATTAGCCTCAATTTTGGAGTAGTCGAGGATGTCGTTGATCAGTCTCAATAATGCTTTGGCGGACAGCGATACCTTGTCTAGGTAGTCTTGTTGTTTTGCGGTCAGTCGTGTATCGATCGCTAGGGTTGTCATGCCTATAATAGCGTTCATTGGCGTTCGGATTTCGTGGCTAATCGTGGCCAGAAAATCCGATTTGGCGCGGTTAGCCGCGTCAGCTTCCTGCTTTGCCAATAGCAGTTGCGCTTGTTTATTAATACTGTCAGTGATGTCCTTGATGGTAATGATGATGTGCTGAGAGTCGCCGCTTTGTAAGAGGGATATATCCATGTCGATCGGGAATTTTGCTCCGTTAACAGTGTGCGCTTCTAGCTCTAAAGAATCGGAGTTGTTGGTCTCCCGGTTGTAGTGAAGGCTGTCACCGTTTGAGGCTAGAAGCTCTTCTGTGGCTTTTTTTGCCGATGGGATATAGGCATCGATTGGACTACTCTCGAGTGAGACTTCGTTGCTTGCTATCAGTTGTTGGAAGGTACGATTACTTTTCAGAAGTATCCCGTCACGGTTACAAATAACCATGGCCACGGGAGATTTTTGAAATATCATGTCGGCATATTCTGCAGCTAGCTGAGCCGCCAATTCTGCTTGTTTGAGCTGTGTTACGTCCGTTAGTATTCCTATGGTTCCACGCTTACCGTTGGGTAATAGGAAGCTAACGCAACGTTGTATATAGCGGTTTTGAGAGCCTTGTTTGTTGTTTAAGATAAGTTCTTGCGCAAACTCAGAGTTTGAGCGGGTCGTTAGATCTTTTAGCACTTCTTTCGGCAGCTGTTGTCGAACTGCGTCGTTTTCTAAAAGTATACTTCCGAACTGGTCGTGTACATAGACTGGAGTAGGGATCGCCTCTACCAATGCGGTCAAATAGGCATCATGAGATCGCTGCTGTACGTGTTGAATGCTCTGGCGCCAGAAATAGATCGCGCCAAACCATATATAGCACCAGAGTATGATGGCGGGAGCTAGGTTCTTTGCCGACCAGGCTGGATAGAGTTCATCGTCTATTGCATAGGTGGTTAGTTGCCAGGTTGAACCGAGAAGTTCAACCGTGGAGCTGCGCTGCAATCTGTTGGATTGGGTGTCGAAGTCGTCAGGAAGCCCTGCAAATATTTGATAGTCGTCTTGAGATAGTTTAAAACCTACGCCTTTAGGGTTGATCGTTTTTATGAGGTCAGAAAAAATGCGATCCATGCTCAGAATGGCAATTAGGATTCCATCCAGAGCCGCAAAGCTGTTTTCAGCGCTGGTTAAGTCTATCGATCGATTGTAGATCGGTAAAATAATCTGGATTGCATCCAATTGATGGCCACCAATAGTCAGTGGCGTGGCGGCGGCACCGTCCCGAGCGATGGCTTTGGCAATAGTAGGGAGGCTGTTATACAGTTTGGCCCAATCTACGCCTCTGATCTGGTGCTCGAGACCATTGATGTCTTTGAAGTCACTCTTGAGCCAAGTCGAGGATTCGAGGATATCAATGACGTCATAGGTTACTGGTAAATAGAACGGACGAGTCGGTGCTGAGATTTTTCTAAGATCTTGATTTGCAAGATCACTAATGCCTATTTCCGATCTTATATTGTGGCTTTGTTGGATTTTAGCTAGCCGTTGTTCGTAGACTTGGCGATTGTGGTTAGCGATTTTTGGCGCCCAGATGAAGATCACATCATGATCGCTTCTCTGAACATCACCTTTTAGAATCTCAAGAAATTTTTCGTCGCTAATAGGTTGGGAGAATTCTACATCGTCGCGGACTTCCAGTAGAGTATTCTCGTATCCTTTCAATCCCTCGACTAAACCGCTCTCACTATCTGTGACTTCTTGAAGAAATCGATTTTCAATATCCGCTTCAAAGCTGTTGTGTAACCAAGCATAAAAACCGAGTGCACCTAAGGTTCCAGCCGCAAACAACATGTATGACGCATAGATTTGCTTTTTTATCGTACTGTAAAGTCGTCGAGAAGTGATACGGCTAATCACATATAGCGTTGCTATTAGAATGGCACCTGTTGCTAACACTACCCACTCTAGGTAACTGGTGAAATTTGATGATTGAGTCTGGTAATACTGGCTCAGACCTATGGCCAAGCTGATAGTTAAAGTTGCAATAGCAATAGCAGCAGGAGAAATCCACCAACAGGACTCAGTATCCTCATCATCTGGGTGCTCCAGCCAAAACTGTACGAGCATGCCGATGGAAAATGTGGCAAATCCGATGGCTGTATGGATGGCCATACGCGTGAGATTTCCCCAGCCGTAGGTGGTTTCGAGATTTACGCAATAGCCCGTCAGAGTCACCAATGCCAAACCTAGCGGTATTGCGGCGAGTAATCCTTGGAGCTGAGGTATGGCATTCTTTGCGATGGAACGCACCCAGCCCAAAGAACCGGCTAGTAGGAAACACAGTGCGGTATTAGGTGCCATACGACCGGGGTGGGAGGTTTTTACGTCTAGATAGTGATCGAACAGCAATTCATCAATACCCAGATTGATTCCCACAAGGTACTGCATCAAAGTCAAATCCGCTAGTGCGGTGGTGACGATAGAAGCTGGCCTCAAAATGCTGTACCGATTGCTATGATCTGCCCAGAGGATGCCGGCGCATAGAATAAATCCAAGAGCCGTATTGACTTGCATGGGCGCAAATTCCGGCAGAACCTGTATCAGTGCAGTCGTTTGGCTGGCCCAACCGGTAAGTACAATTAGGCCTAGTGCCAGCAGAGTAAAACCGCAGAGTTTGACCGTTAAAGCGGAACTACCCGTCGTTTTGTGTGTGCAAGTGACTATGGGCCAACCTGTCGTAAGTGACATTTGTGACATTATTGGTTGATTTTCGCACTGTTTGTTCTTTTCGGGTTATTCCTTAGCGGCCATGTTCTTATGCTTCGAGGCCAAACGAGCGTTTTACTTGCGCCAAGTCAAATTCCCTCTGCCTGATTTGGGCAATGGATGGGTATATTTCCGGATGGGGCTTTAGCGCCTTGCTAACTCTAGGCGCGAAGTATCATCTCAGTTCCAAAGTGAGAGAGATGAATTGGGAGCGGCCAATACAATGCGTGCCCAAGCCTCTGTACTCGCAAGCGTCAATGGCTGAGCAAAGAGGCGCGGTAGTCTGTGGGCGTCTTTCCTGTCCAGCGCTTAAAGGCGGCAGAAAAATTGGGAGTCTCTTTAAACCCGCAAGCATCAGAGATATATTGAATACTCAAGTCTCCACTGCTTAGGAGTTGGGTAGCGAGCTTGCGCTTTTCGTCGAGGATCAACGTTTGATAGCTGGTACCTTCGCGCGCCAAATTGCGCCTGAGCGTGCGCTCGGATACGTCCATTAACGCACTCATCTGTTTGGTATCGGGAAATTCTCCTTGGGTTTCACTTAACTGGTTGCGTATCTTGTCGGTAAAGGGAGCGCTGGCTTCAAGCCGGTTAAGGAGAGAGTCGCATAGGGTGGTCGATGCCTGAAGTAATACGGGGTCGGCGAAGGGAAGGGGCTCTTCACAGAACTCCCTATCAAGTACCAGCTCAGAAACCCCCGCACAATCACGTGGAATGATGTTGTCGCAGTGAAAGCTTTGCTGATAGGTCTCTAGCAGTGCCTGTGACTGGACTTCCAGCGTCATTTTTAGTGGGTATACCTTTTCTCCACTGGCGTGATTAAGACTGTTTAGGAAAAGGGTGAACATGGCCTCAATATGAAAGCGTCGAATAGCTGGAGAGCTTATATCTTTTGATGCTAAGCGCAGAGAGGCGGTGCTATCTGTTATCTCATAGGAGAACTGGCTTAGGCCCATAGCGATACCACTGTATTTCTTAAGTTGCTTGATCGAATCAATGAGCGTTGCGGAAGAAAGACAGGCTAATCCCAGCGGGCCGAACTCCCACGTGGAGGTGAGATTGCCAAGCTCGAAGGATACATCGGGCCCTTCTAATTCAATGAAGTTCTCCCATACCGCGTGCATCTGCCGTATGTGTACTCTGCAATACAGCTCTGACAGCATCTCGTTGGTGATACCCGTACCCCTGAGCATATCGTCATAACTATGCCCTTTGTTGTGGATGTGGTGGCAGGTGAGGCGGACGTTGTGGAGAAAGCAATAATCGGTCATAGCGAGAGTGTCTGTGGATGCATTTCCAGTATAGACACATTGAAACCTTGTTGCATGTCGGCCACCGTGAGTTATTGTGACCTGCCAAGGTGACTGCGTCTCAAGCACTTGTAAATCGTATAGCTAAATTCACCTATATGGAGGTCCTCAGGATGGCGCGTAAAAAACAGCAGCATACACTGGAGGATTTCGAAAAGGAGCAGTTAATCGATTAAAAGGTGAGATTGAATTGATTTACGCGGATTACAAGAAATCTTGTTCTGGTGATTCTCAATGTAATAGGTTAACTTTTTTTTATCACTGTGTAAGTGTTAAAACAATCTATTGTTTGTTTGGCTTCGCTAATTTTTATACTTTCAGGAAAATCGAACACCTTTCTTAGACTATTGAAATCAATATCATTCTCTAAGTGACAGAAGTATCCAGTTCTATTATTTCCCCAGATATACTGGTTGACTGATTTATTTCCGTTGTGGATTAAATAGTTGACCACGGGATCTAAGTGAGAGTGATCTGGTGTGCCAGCCTTAGGATAGGCTTCAATCTTTATCTTTTGGGTCATGTCTTTTCCTTCGCTCTTAGTTTATCTAGCCTTGCACTTAAATCTGGAGCATCCGTATTTTTCATCGTTTCCAAAGATCCCTCTACGGGATCTAATTTTTCTAGTTGGTCGTCCTGAATAAAGTACTGATCATGTGTTTGATAGCGGCCAGGATTAAACTGAGGGTTAGCTTTTGTCATTCCGAATGCCGCACCCCCATATGGTATATCTTCATTCACCACAAAAACTTGAAGGTATTTCTTGTACTCGGTTCGTTCATCGCCAGCATAAACTTGAACACCCTGATTCAGAGCTCTCGAGCTGACGACACCGTCTACTGACCGAGAGGCCTCAACTGCGCCCAAAGTAGTAAAGTAGTTACCTGTGATCCCTCCTTTTTCTTTCCAGGTAATATGTGCCAGCATAGTGCCCTTTGAAATTGCTACATTTTCCAATGGATCAACCCCAAAATATGGGTCTTGACCTTGATAGGCTCTAGACTCTTCTGCCGCTGTTAGTTCTTTGCAAGTCAACCCAAACGGATCCACCCATCCAACTGGATTAGGCGCATACCGATACCCATTATCTCCACCTAACAACCCAACCGGGTCTTGGTTGGTAAACCGACCCACACTCGGATCATAATACCGATGACGATTGTAATGCAGTCCGGTTTCGCTATCAAAGTACTGTCCCTGAAAACGAAGAGGATTATTGATCGTTGGCTTTTCTGAAAATCCCGCAATCTGCCCATAAGCCTTGTACTGCGCCTGCCAGACAATATCGCCGTTGGCGTTGGTGATCTCTTGCGGCGTACCTAGGTGATCTAGGTGATAGTGGTGGACTTCTTCGTCTTTGACCAATGCCAGTGGTCGAAAACTGTTGGGTTCAAAGATGTACAGCTGGCTGTCTATGCCCTTGGGCGTATGGTTGGTTTCTGACCAGAGTAGATCGCCGTTCCAGCAAAAATTGGTGTGTTTCTTTTGTTTTGACTTGAGGTGGGTGACCGATTTGCCGATTTGCCGATTTGCCGATGCGGCGACCGAGTGCGTCGTAGCGGTAAAGGGTCTTAAAACCGTCTTTGACGACGCTGGCGAGTTGATTCCAGCCGTTGTACTGGTAGTCGGTGTGCAGCTGTTGGGACTTTCCACGTTTCTCTTCGCTGAGATTGCCGCGATTATCGTATTGAAAGTGTCGATCGCCATACAGGCTTAGGCGATTGCCTTTGCTGTAGAAGGCTTGCCCGCTATCGCTGTTGATCAAGTTGCCGGCGGGTACTGTCAACAGTTGTTATTGGGAGCGCGGCTTTCAGCCAGTAATCCTTCAGCGTTGTAGCATTTCTGCCAATGATTGCCGAGCGCATCGGTAACCAGTGTCGGCTGACCTTGTGCGTTGTATCGAAAACAATGGCTCTGTCGCCATTGATCCGCGAATGATGCCTCGCTGTTGATCTAAATACTTCCTTGTGACGTTTTTGGAAACAGCTCTAAGTATTTCCTTGGCAGGTCAGTCTAGTCGGATCAAACCAATCAGTTTGGTTGGAAGCACATTGATAATGATTATTTTTGCAGAGTAAACCAACAGGATCTTGATAGGTAAGTCGTCCAACACTCGGCTCATAATGCCTGTAACGATCGTAGTGCAGTCCAATTTCATTATGGAAGTACAGGCTCTGTAAATTCAAAGAATTTTTTATTACCCCCAAAAATGAAAAAGGTCGTCGATCATTTCTTTATCTTTACTCGATAGCGTTGGGTAGTCCTTATAGTCATTAGTATATTTCACGTACTTTTCGTGGATATGGCGAAAGGTCACCGTCTTTTGTTTTTTGCACTTTTCAATGTAGTTTAGGAGGTCCTTTCGTGAAGCCTCATCTTTCACCGTCCGCCTGAATAAGTTCTCAATATCAGATAGTGCCTCATCGTAGGGGTAGTCAGTTCTTAGCGCCATTTTCTACTCCGGCAATATATCAACTTTATCGAATTCTATAGTCTTCCGGTCAGCATGCAGCTGCTGATCACCGCCATCGCCATATTCCGGATAGGCTGTGGTAAATGGTTCTGGTGCAGCTCCAATTTCGTCACCGAACTCTCGAGGCACTCTTGCCTGTACCTCTCCTTGGTCGTTATAGAGTTGCAGTGTGTCAAATTCACCGCGTAGCCTAGCATCACTCCATGAAGAATCGGCAGGGTTGTTAATATTCACGTACTTCTTGGTCTTAATCTGAAAAGCATCACCAGCTATCGTCCCTGATTCATATTTTTTGAAGCCAAAATATGTAACTTCGCCTTCTTTCGTTTCAAGCATGTTTCGTCCCCACTTATTAGGGCTCCCGTCATCGTTTAGATATCGATCATATCTGTAGGCTGTTGAAGGTAGGGTTGCTTCCGGGCCATTAGGTCCAACATAAAAATCAGCCTTGGATTCAGCAATGGCGCCCGCAGAACGGTTAGGGTTCTCTTTTTGCTTGGTTAAGCCAAGCGGATCGATCCAGCCGATGGGATTGGGCGCATATTGGTAATTGTTATTCCCGCCAAGTAAACCAACTGGATCCTGATGAACAAACCTCCCCACACTCGGATCATAATACCGATGACGATTGTAATGCAGTCCGGTTTCGCTATCAAAGTACTGTCCCTGAAAACGAAGAGGATTATTGATTGTTGGCTTTTCTGAAAAACCCGCAATCTGCCCATAAGCCTTGTACTGCGCTTGCCAGACAATATCCCCGTTGGCGTTGGTGATCTCTTGCGGCGTACCTAGGTGATCTAGGTGATAGTGGTGGACTTCTTCGTCTTTAACCAATGCCAGTGGTCGAAAGCTGTTGGGTTCAAAGATGTACAGCTGGCTGTCTATCCCCTTAGGCGTATGGTTGGTTTCTGACCAGAGTTGATCGCCGTTCCAGCAAAAATTGGTGTGTTTCTTTTGTTTTGACTTG
>CERE01019763.1_pt1 | contig 56430 bp, 62 predicted proteins | sample 530911 | NCBI WGS metagenome assembly CERE01 (sample SAMEA2621092, study PRJEB7988) | marine metagenome | biome: marine biome (ENVO:00000447); feature: mesopelagic zone (ENVO:00000213); material: "saline water (ENVO:00002010), including plankton (ENVO:xxxxxxxx)" | depth 800 m
TCAAAATCCTGTGCTTCAGAGCGAGCACTAGATCAGCAAAGAAGGTCAACCGATAACCACTGCCCTAAACCTCCCGCACGCCCACATAAGAGCAGAAACTCTGGGACCTGAAGTGCTGTGTCGGAAAAACGAGTCTGGTATGATCCTCGCTTCACGGATTAAGGTACAAGGCTATGGGTTGGTTGTCTGATGTTGTCGCTTTCTTTCTGCAGCTTAGCGGGCTGATTTTGTTACTGGGCGTCATCGTCGGATTAGTTTTGATCGCCAACATGTATTGGCATGACACCCATCAAACCAAACACGCCATTCGAAGAAATTACCCCGTCATAGGCCGGTTTCGATACTTTTTCGAGCATCTAGGCGAATTCTTTCGACAGTATTTTTTCGCCCTCGACCGCGAAGAGCTACCCTTCAACCGAGCCCAACGCAGCTGGGTCTATAGAGCGGCGAAAAACGTCGATTCAACGGTCGCCTTCGGCTCCACTCGCCCGTTGAATCAACCTGGTGATATTATTTTTCTCAATGGGCTGTTTCCGGTGCTAAAGCAAGATGCCCTCCCTGCGTCGGCACTGACGTTTGGCGCCGACCACGCTGACACGCCTTACACCACCAGCTCCATTTTCAATATTTCCGGCATGAGTTTCGGCGCTCTCTCTGTCCCTGCAATCGAAGCACTCAGCCAAGGCGCCAAGCGCGCCGGAGTATGGATGAACAGTGGCGAAGGCGCACTGTCACCACAACACCTTAGCAGTGGCTGTGACCTCATCTTTCAAATAGGAACTGCAAAATACGGCGTGCGTAACGAGGACGGTTCGCTTAATGAAGACAAACTTCGTCGTGTCGCCGCACATGATCAAGTGCGAATGTTTGAAATCAAATTGAGCCAAGGGGCAAAACCAGGCAAAGGAGGAATACTACCAGCGGAGAAAGTTACCTCGCTCATTGCCTCTACCCGCGGTATCCCCGAGGGACAAGCTTCCATCAGCCCCAACGGCCACCCAGACATTCGCAGCATTGAAGATCTTCTACGCTTTATTCACAAAGTGCGAAACATTACTGGTAAACCCACGGGCTTTAAATCTGTGATTGGACGCACAGAGTGGCTCGATGAACTCTGTGACGCAATCGACCATCTTGGTCACGAATTTGCACCGGACTTTATCACTATCGACAGCGCCGACGGCGGTACCGGTGCCGCACCACAAAGCCTGATCGATTATGTAGGCCTGCCGATTAAACGCAGCCTGCCACTGGTCGCTGACAAACTCACCGAGCGCGGTCTAAAACAGCGTATAAAAATCATCGCCTCAGGAAAATTAATCAATCCTGCTGATGTGGCTTGGGCGATGTGCGTGGGAGCCGATGTGGTCGTCAGTGCGAGAGGCTTCATGTTCGCCCTTGGCTGCATCCAAGCCTTACAGTGCAATAAAAATACTTGCCCAACAGGTATCACCACCCACGATCCCGACCTTCAGAAGGGACTCGACCCTAGCAACAAAGCCAATCGAGTTTTTCATTTTGTCCAAAACCTAGTTCACGAAGTAGAGCTCATCGCTCACTCCTGCGGTGTCGTTGAACCGCGACAGCTGTGCCCTGAACACGCCCAAGTCATTGATGATGAAGGCCTTCCAAGACCACTTAGGAAGAACTCCGTAACCCAACAGACGCAGTCACCCAAACCAACGCAGACTGACGCCAACCCGCCCCACCAAGTGGAGACTCACGAATCAGAAAGTGTGGCCTGATACGCCAACCAACAAGGTTTCTAAGTGAACCGCCATCAAGCTGCTCTATAGTGGATAATTCACTGGGAAAATGTTGCTAAACTTCGGATAAATAAGGGTTTTCCCCGAACCCTCTCTTCTGTTATGTTGGACGGATAACAACATAAACAGAGAGAATCTCATGGCTGAAAATCATTCCGCCGCAAGCTCATCGGATGCCGATACTGGGTTTTCGCCCAACTATCGCCGCTATGTGCTTGTGCTATTGACACTGGTGTACGCGCTCAATTTTATTGATCGGCAAATTTTGGTGATTCTACAAGAATCCATCAAAGCCGACATGGGACTCTCAGATACTCAACTAGGGCTATTAACCGGTTTCGCCTTCGCCATCTTTTACGTCTCGGTTGGTATTCCTATTGCCCGCTGGGCTGATGTGGGTAATCGCAAGAATATTATTTCCCTAGCGATTGCGGTATGGAGCGGCATGACTGCCCTCTCCGGACTTACGCAGAACTTTTTCCAGCTGTTACTTGCACGAATTGGTGTGGGTGTCGGAGAAGCCGGCGGCAGCCCTCCTGCACACTCCATCATTTCAGACTACTACCCACCCGAAAAACGAGGGACGGCACTGTCATTCTACTCAACCGGTGTCTACGTGGGTATTTTACTGGGTTTTCTCATCGGTGGCTGGATCAATCACACCTTCGGCTGGCGCATGGCATTCTTTGTTGTTGGCCTTCCTGGCTTTTTGGTCGCGCTACTGGTTCGCTTTACAATCCGTGAACCCAAGCGAGGACAAAGCGATGATGCCAGCTCCGTCGGCGGTGGCGCGCCCCAAAAAACAACCTTCAAAGAAACGGTTGCCGTATTGCTTGGACTAAGATCTTTCCGCTTCTTCGCACTTGGAGCAGGTCTCGCTGCTTTTACCAGTTACGGCATTGGTAATTTCATGCCCAGCTTTTTGATACGGACCTACGGTTTTAACAATTTGGAAGTAGGTACCAGCCTAGCTCTGATTACCGGCATCGGCGGTGCTATCGGTACCTTCCTAGGCGGTTATCTTGCCGATAAATTTGGTAAACATGATCAACGTTGGTACCTATGGATATCGGGTATCCCTGCCTTAATCAGCCTCCCCGCCACCTTGTTTGCGGTCTTCTCCGGAAACAGCCAACTAACACTGGCCTGCCTGTTTGTCGGAACCATGAGCGGTGCCTTTTATCTTGGCCCCACCATCGCCATGACGCACACCCTACTTTCTCCGTCCATGCGCGCCATGGGCTCCGCGGTACTGTTTTTGATTCTAAACTTAATCGGTCTCGGATTAGGGCCGCTGTTTGTGGGCATGGTCAGCGATGCCCTCGTAGGAACTTACGGTGATGAATCTTTGCGTTACTCGCTTGCGATCACCTCGCTAGTGGGGATTCTTTCGGCCATCAGTTACTTCATTGCAGCGAGTAGACTCAACTCAGATTTGAACAACTTGCAGAGCGATGACAGAACCTCCATCAACCCTGATGCCAAATTAGTAAGCGCCGAAAACTAAAGATGAAAAAGGCGATAGCAACTCCAGCAGTTGTTATCGCCTCTTACTATCGCGCATAACTCGCGCCTCTCTACACCTTAAACACCACAGATTCACGACAGCTTCAGCGGGATCAATCCTCAGAGATTTCTCGCTCTACATCCTCTTCAAACGAATACTCATTCAGGCTAGGCCCATCAAAAAAGTTTCCGTACACCTCGCGAAACAACGCAAGCATTTCAGCCAACGGTAAATCATCGTATTCGCCTCGCTCTAATAGATACTCCATGTGGCGATTACCGGCGCGATCAAACTCGTGATAAATTGAATCCTCTTCACCATCAAATTCCAACGGTTTTAATCCAAATTTGTCACACAACTCTATGTTAAAGGCCGGTGTTGCTTTCACCCATTTGCCTTTGAGATAGATCGAGGTGTAACCATGCCAATGAAAAACATCGGTTTTCATCGTTTCTCTCAAACGCTCCGTGGACAAGTGATTTTTAACATCGGCAAAGCCTAGGCGCGCGGGAATACCTAGCGCTCGACAACAGGCCGCTAGCATAATAGCTTTCGGCACACACCAACCCGCCCCTTCAGCCATTGTATGGCTTGCCGCAAAAGCGCTCTCTTGAAGATCAAAACTATAGGGGTCGTAGCGAATCTCGTCTCGCACTGCGTAGTAAAGAGCAACCGCGATATCTTTCTGATCCGTTAGCTCACCTGCCTTTTGCTTTGCGTAGGCAACAATATCTGCCTGCTCGCTATCAATAACGGACGTTGCCTTTAAGCTATCGTCGGACGGCGGTAATGCTGTTACAACCGGCGGCTGTCCATCGCGAACCTCACCCATACCTTCTCTTAACACCATAGTAACTCTTCCCAAAAAACATCAACCTGAATGTATCTGAAACCCAGTTAATCACAAATTTATGAATCCACCTAGGATGAATACTGACCATCAACTTGACTGATTACGCCACGACGTCCAGATTTGACCTTGTTAAAACAACCCCCTCGCAGCAACATGTTTTTTTGTCTTAAGGATCGCTAGGCCATGGACCAATTAATCACCACAACCGCCTCACTCGTCGCCCTTTATGCTGCTGCATTGTTCTTTATGACGGGGCTATTAACAGGAGCCTGGAAGTATGTGGCCATGACTCGCAGCGAAAGCTATCGCGCTCCTTTTTATGTAGATGTTGCCCATCGCGCCTCTCTGCTCTACGCCTTCGCCGCAATGTTGGTCGCTGTATTCGCCTTCTACTCCTCGCAATCGAGTATACCGATTGCTTTAACCCTAGCTTCTACCATTGCCCCACTGTTGTTTTTTGGACTCTCCATTGCACTTTATGTTGTCTTGGGTTTAAAGAACGAAACCAACAATCAACTGCGGGATGATCAAACTCCCGGCGTTACTCGCTGGTTTATGCGCGCGTTAATGCTCGCCGAAATCGGGGGATTTGCCGTACTTGTGACCGGCTTTTATTTGTACACTCAACAGCTTTAACAAGGCCAGAGCCGCTAAAATTCAAAAAAACAAGGCACAAAAAAGCCCGGTATTCTGAAGAATCCCGGGCTTTTTCATTGGCCGATTCATTACGAAATGAATACGGCACTTATTGATTGAGAATCACTAATCCCACAACGAAACGATGTACCCCGCCTTGGGATTAAAACTGCCGCTCAAAACCTGCTGATAAACCCCATCGGTCGACTCGGCCCCCATGTGGCGCTCAACATCCATCCAACCGTCAACAAAACCGGTAAACACGCTCCATACAGTTGCGACCTTTTGCTGAAAAGCAGGTCCACCCCAGTCATTAATGCGCTTCTCCGCCTGAGTCGGAGCAAAGAACATGATCGGTTCTGGACCTGCTAGCTTCGCCGGCATGCCTGCGCGCTGATCCCAGTGAGACGCACCCACCATGCAACTGTATTTCAAATTATGATCAAAGTGCTGATGCAACTGACCCAGAACTTCGCCATTTCCAGCAAAATCCACTACGGCGGTATCGCAGCCTGCATCCATATTGGTCAGCTCGCCATAGCTAACCACCTCATCATAACAACCCAGCCCCTCAACAAAGGCTTTGTTTGATGGCGAGGTGAGACCAATAATCTTGTAGTCTTGTGATCGTTCACCGCGGTTGTGATGGAGCAAGAACGCCATACCCAACGCGGTCTTACTGGAAGCACTGGTCAACACCACTTGTTTGGCGCCAAAGAAATCATTATCGGCAAAAAAATCATCCAGTAAAAAGGAGGTCGTAAACAGTGGTCTCAGCAACATTTGCAGAGCTTCGGTTTCGACTTTATAAATCGGGTCGTTACTGCAACGAATGTATTGGTTGTAGATCACCGACAACTCTTGTCGATGTGCCGCACCATCAATAAAGCTAGAAGGATTTTCATGGATAGGTTTAACCGTCAGGTATTGCGCCATTGGGTAGTAGCCGTAAAAGCGTTCACCGACTTTGATGCTGTCACAGTTGGACTCGACCACATCCGCAAACCCCCAAACAGGAATAATCCCCTCGCCTTCTGCGGCAGGGAAAAACTCCCAGTATTTTAGAAAATCACCCATGGCAGCATAAGTAATATTGTTGGCAGTCAGCGAAAACTCAGCAACTTTCAATCGCACCTCACCAGCGCCCAAGTCAGCCACTGGCTGCTCGGCAATCGTGGTCTTGGAGTAATCAACCTTATTAACGGATAGCGTCTTATTCTTCATCATTCTCTCTCATTTTTTCGATATTAGTATCAATTGGCTTGCCACCTTAACGGACGGGAAAAGCCGAACTCAAAACGAGCTGCTATGAGCCTGTTAACTATTGGCGCGGATAAATGCAACCACTACATCAGCAAGAGCTTCACCTTGATCCTCTTGCAAAAAATGACCGCCATTACGAATGACCGTGTGCGCTTGACCGCTGCAGCCAGGAATCAATTTTTGCATTATCTTATCGCCCCCAGCGGTGACTGGATCGCTATCACTGAAGGCCGTTAAAAATGGCTTGCTCCACCCAGCAAGAATCTTCCAAGCCTCTCTGTTCGCTTCGGTTTCAGGATTATCTGTGGCAACCGGCACGAGGGTAGGAAATTGACGAGCCCCTTCCTTATAACTCTCATCAGGGTAAGGCGCGTTATAAGCGTCGATAACCGACTGAGAAAGATCCGTTGTGGTAGCGCCCTTGATAATATTACCGGAATTAAACTCAGGCACTTCTTGAGAGAATTTCTTCCAATTTTCAAACGCCTCTCCAGGGGAGTGATCACCCGTCGGCAACATCGTGTTGGCGGCTACCACTCTATCAAAACGAGTTGGATTGGCCGTTACGAGTCGCAGACCGATAAGCCCGCCCCAGTCTTGACACACCAGAGTAATCTTCTGCAACTGCAGTTGATCCAACACCGACTGCATCCACTGAATATGCCGGCCATAGGTGTAATCATTTCGATCATCGGGTTTATCCGAGCGTCCAAAACCCACCAAATCCGGAGCAATCACTCGATGGCCTGCCGCAACTAAAAGCGGAATCATTTTGCGGTAGAGATAGGACCAAGAAGGTTCTCCGTGCATCAGAAGAACGGGATCTGCATCGACAGGTCCTTCGTCGAGGTAATGGACTCTTAGCTCACCACCCTCGCAATCGTCGACGAAGACGTAGTTTGGTTCAAAATTATAACCGGGAAGATTTTCAAAACACGCATCGGGCGTACGTAGTGCTTTCATTGTACTGCTCTCCTATAGTTTTAAAACAATCACTCTAAAACAATTCCAAGAAAAAGGGCTTCCGCCCTCTCGTTCTGTTATCCAAATATTGGTATAGACCTGATCTAATGCAATAACGAACGTACATTCGCCATGGCGTTATCCAACCACTGATCACCTCGGGCAATCTTTGTTTGCACCAGCATGCCATTTAACACCAATCCTAAGTGCACCGCTTTCGCTTGACTGTCAGTCTCCTTGGCGATCTGACCAAGGTCTTTGGCGCGATCAATAGCCGCAAGCAGTCCGCGCTGAGCGACCTTCATGCCTTGCAGTACTTTCTCGCGTACTACTTCATCGTGGGGACCAAGCTCTGTCGAGGTATTGATTAGCAGGCAGCCCCCCTGAATCTCCTTGCCTTGAGCCCTAAAGCAATCGTAAAAATAGGCATCAATTCCTTTGATCGGGTCACCGTCCAACAGGTATTTTTCCACCCGCCTTGTGACGACTCGCTTAATATAATAGTCCAACGCAGCAATGAACAAACCATCCTTTGAGCCAAAGGAATTGTAAATACTCCCTGGGGTCAGGGACGTAGCAGCCTCAAGATGCTTCATACTGGTAGCAGTATAGCCTCTATCCCAAAAGCAAAGCATCGCTTGGGTGAGTACGTGATCTTGATTGAAGGACTTGGGTCTGGCCACAAGGCTACTCTCGATAAATCGTATGAAACCACATATTGGAGTGATCACTCTAATAAACATTAGCGGCAATGGCAAGCGACAGTTTTCGCGACAAAAGAAACTGATGACTAGTTAAGGCTCGAGGTACGTACTATTGGCTAGATTTACAATCAGCGTGGCGAAAGATAGACAAACGTGAGCAAGACCTATAGTTACGGCGTACTCTTCAATTGAGGCGTCTCTAGGTGGCCTTTTTCTGTAGCTGCTTCGGTCTTCGCTGCGGCGTCGACAAAAAGCGCGGTCGATACTTCTGCTGAGCTATAGGCCTTAGATCCATGCCGAGTTGCGCAAGCTTGGCAAATACAGGATCTACCTTTGAGTTCATCAGGCACTAACTGCAGCGCCTGTTTAGGAATCTCCGCACTCATACACCAGCAACGAGCCGCATCCCCCGCTGCGCTCGCACAGCGATTAGCCTCATGGCAGAGAGGACAACGAGTCGTATCTATGGATGCTGATGTCTTTGTCACCTATGCCTCACTCACGATCCGTGGCTGACAAACTGCTACAGATGAAAAATTTGAAAACACACCCTGCAAATACGTCAACCGATTAAGAAGCGTTGAGGGCTCTCACAATAGGCTCCAACTTTTCGTTCCAAACCTTCTCGTTGACGACACCCACATGCTTATAGCGAATAACACCCTGCTTATCGACGACATAGGTTTCCGGGGCGCCGAATACTCCAAGGTCAATACCTAAGCGACCATCCAGATCGACCACACTGTAGACATAGGGATCCGCGAGATCCTTTAGCCATTGCTGTGCGGCTGCCACATCGTCCTTGTAGTTAACCCCCACGATGGGCACACCTTGCTCAGCCAGCGACAAAAGATAAGGGTGCTCAATTCGGCAGGACACGCACCATGTCGCCCAAACATTGAGCAAAGATACCTGCCCCTTTAAATCTTCATGAGTCTTCATCTGTTCAGGTTGCTTAACCGTGCTCAGTGAAAACACCGGCATCGGCTGATCGATCAAAGCTGAAGGCATGGCCGTCGGATCCAGACTCAGTCCACGCCAAAAGAAACCGGCGAGCACCACAAAGATCATCAACGGTAGAAATAACTTAAATCGTTCCATAACTAAACCTGACAAACTCAAACTGTTTCAGTTGCAATGCAAGCCATCCGAGCGATTAGCTAGAGGATGGCGAGCTAGATAGAGATGCGCTGGTCGACGATTCCGTCTGCCGCACCTTCGCTCGGTAGCGCTTATCAAGAATGGCTAATAGACCACCTAGCGCCATAAGGATTGGCCCCAACCATATCCAGCGCACAAAAGGCTTGTAATGCACCCGCACAGCCCAGGCACCATCACTAAGAGGCTCGCCCATGGCAACATAAAGATCGCGCCAAAAACCGGGATTGATACCGACTTCAGTCATGACATTGCCACCCGATAAATAGCGCCTCTTCTCTGGCAGTAGCGTATCAATCAATTGCCCATCTTTGTAGAGCTCGACAGTACCGCGATCAGACAGGTAGTTCGGGCCTCGAACTTTTTCGGCGCCCTTAAAAACATACACATACCCACCCTGCTCCAATGACTCACCGGGTGCCATACGTAAATCACGATGGTCCGAATAGATAGTATTTAATGCCGCCCCCAGCACCGTGAAAGCAACACCAACATGAGCCAACACCATACCTTTATAACTCAGCGATAACTGACGGTATCCATCGAGTATTCCCTTGCGATGTCGAGTTCGATAAAGGATGTCTGTTACCGTCGCCAACACCACCCAAGAACCCACGGCAAAAGCAATGGCAGCCATGAAGGAGTAGTCTGCATCCATGGTCAGCGGTAACAAGCCCCCTAAAATGATACTCAGAATGGCGGGCTTACTTAACCAACGACCGAGAACCGAAAACTGACTACGCTTCCAATTGACCAGCGCACCAACGCCCATCAACACCGCTAACGCCCCCATAAGAGGCACAAAGAAGAAATTAAAATACGGAGGACCTACAGAAATTTTCCCCCAGCCCAAGGCGTCCGCAATCAATGGGTACAAGGTACCTAGAAGAATCGTCCCGGTAGCGACTATAAGCAACACGTTATTGCCCAACAGAAACGCCTCTCGGGAAAACCATTCAAAACTGGCTGACACCTTTACCGAAGGGGCCCGAAGTGCATAGAGCGTCAATGAACCGCCGACCACCAACGCCAGGAAGATGAGGATAAACACCCCTCTCTCAGGGTCTGCCGCAAAAGCATGAACCGACGTCAGCACCCCGGAACGCACTAAAAAAGTGCCGAGCAAACTGAGCGAGAATGCAAAAATCGCCAGTAATAAAGTCCAACTCTTAAAGACTCCCCGCTTCTCCGTCACCGCTAAGGAGTGAATCAACGCCGTCCCCACCAACCAAGGCATAAACGAGGCGTTTTCTACTGGATCCCAAAACCACCAGCCGCCCCAACCCAGCTCGTAATAGGCCCACCAGCTGCCGAGGGCGATACCTAGCGTCAGAAAAGACCAAGCAACCGTGGTCCAGGGTCTTGACCAACGAGCCCAAGCGGCATCTAAACGCCCAGATAAGAGAGCGGCAATTGCAAAGGCAAAAACAACGGAAAATCCCACATAGCCCATGTACAACATCGGAGGATGAATAATCAGCCCCGGATCTTGCAACAGAGGATTCAAATCACCGCCATCGGCGGGCACATTGGGCAGATGTCGATCAAAAGGATTGGAGGTTAACAACACGAAAGACAAAAATCCGATGGCGATCATACCCATCACGGACAGCACCCTAGCGACCATGTCCATCGGCATCGCCTTGCTGAATACCGCTACGGATAAAGTCCAGCCTGCGAGAATCAACACCCACAGCAACAGCGAGCCTTCGTGCCCCCCCCAAACCGCGCTGACTTTATATTGAACCGGCAGCAAACTGTTGGATTGATTGGCCACATACACGACGGAAAAATCATCTTGTAAAAAAGCGTAAACAAGACAAACAAAAGCCAACGCAACAAAAACGAACAAGCCCACGGTCATGCTGCGCGCCGATGCCATCAGTAGTTGATTGCCGGTATGGGCACCCCAAATGGGAACGACGGCGAGTATTAGCGACAAACAGAATGCGATAATGAGAGCAAAGTGCCCTAACTCAGGAACCATAATTCATTCCCTCGCAGGTTTTTTGATGCTCGCCTGCGTTCTCCATAGCCTCTGCCACTTCAGGTGGGGTATAAGTTTCATCGTGCTTGGCCAATACTTCCGTAGCCATAAATACACCATCACCGTTTAACATACCATTTACGACAACCGCCTCACCCTCCGAAAATAGATCAGGCAGAATCCCAGTGTACTGCACTTCAACAGAGGCTACACCATCAGTAATCAAAAAGGAAACATCCAAACTATCACTGGCTCGCTTCACCTCACCGGGCAATACACACCCCCCGGCACGAATGCGTTTTTCTACCGGCGCCTCGCCCGATACAATTTTGGACGGAGGATAAAAGAGATTGATATTCTCCCGCAGCGCATAAGCAATTAAGCCTACCGCCAGTGAGGCAAAGACCACGATAAACAACACCATGATGAGTCTTTGTTTACGAACTGGATGCATAACGTCTGTTACTCCTAAAAGCCAATGCAGCTTCAACTGCAGACAATAATCTCTTTATGATAAACACTTATACCGACGAGGATTCAGCAGCTTGTTTCGACTTAAGCTGTTGCTCCCGAGCCTCTATACGCGCTTTGCGCTGAAGTTCAACAAACAACAAACGTCGCTGACGCAGAGGTGCTATAGCTAAATACGCTAACGCTATCGCAGTAATCAAATAGCACGCCCAAACATAGGGGCCGTGCCCAGCCATGTGCATAAACTCTGACCAATTTGAAAATTGAAACTCCATAAAGTTACTCCGCCTTAGCCGCTGCCAACTCATTGACCCATCGAGTCTTACGTTCACGTCGCAACACTTCACTGCGCGTGCTCGCCAATAAAACCCATGCGTAAAATACGTAAAAACCAACAATCATCGTCAGCAATGGATAGAGCATGGACGGATCGATTGTAGATTCAGAAGTGAACTTAAGTGTCGCCGGCTGGTGCAGCGTATTCCAGAATTCAACCGACCAATAGATGATAGGAATATTGACTGTTCCAACCAAGGCCAAAATGGCACTGGCTCGATTGGCGGTATCTTGATGCTGAAAGGCCTCTTGCAAAGCCATCACACCGAGATACAAGAACAACAACACCAGCATGGACGTAATTCGTGCATCCCATACCCACCAGGTGCCCCAAGTTGGCTTACCCCATACCGCACCGGTCACCAAAGCTATAAAAGTAAACACGGCGCCAATGGGCGCGGCACATTTCACGACGGCTTCCGCGAGCTTCATTTTCCAAATCAGGCCGATCGCACCACTGATTGCCATGGTGTAGTAGCCGGCCAACGCCAAAAATGACGCCGGTACGTGGATATAGATAATTCGGTAACTGTTACCCTGTTTGTAATCCGCCGGAGCAAAACCTAGCCCCCAAATGGAACCGATAACCAGCAAAGCCACACTGACAACTGCCAACCACGGCATCCAAGCGTCGGTTTTCTCGTAAAACCAACGCGGCGAACCCAATCGATGAAACCACTGCCAACCCACGGCAACTCCTCTATTTTTTAGTGACACTCGTGCCCACTGGCATTCGAGTACTGTCGATTCAATTTAACGTCAAAACTCTAACCGCTGAAGAACTCTGATTGGCTGAGGACATTTAACCATTCACACTGATTCTCAGGGCACCGGCCGCTGCGATTGGAGCCAACATAATGGCAAACGCCAAAAATGCGCCCAAAACAGCCAGCTGCCCCCCCATAGGAAAGCCCTCAATGGCACTGCTCACTGCACTGGAGCCAAAAATCAACACGGGTACATAGAGCGGCATAATGATCAATGACAACAACAGGCCACCCTTACGCAAAGCCACAGTTAAAGCCGCGCCTATGGAACCGATTAAGCTCAAACAGCCTGTTCCCAACAGCAAGGAACATACCAAAGGCAGGAAACCCTCTGCAGGCAAGGCCAACATAACGCCTAAGAGCGGCGCCATCACGGTTAGCGGAAGCCCCGTGGTTAGCCAGTGCACCAAGACCTTCGCCAACACTTGAAAATATAGGGGTTGCGGCGACATGAGCAGCTGCTCTAGAGCGCCATCCTCAAAATCACTGCGAAATAATCCATCCAAAGAGAGCAGCGTCGCCAACAAGGCCACCACCCAGATCATGCCGGGTGCAAGAATCTGTAGAATGCCTTTTTCTGGTGTAATCCCTAAAGGCACCATGGTAATGACCATCAGAAAAAACATGATCGGGTTGGCCATTTCACCTCTATGGCGCACAGCGATCAACATGTCGCGCTTAAATGTGGCCCAGAAGCCGCTCCAGATACTCGGAGTTATCAGAGGCTGCGCCTGCAGACTGCCTTCAGCACTGGTAGGCGACGTCACGCTAGATTCAAGACCCATCAGGCCGCCACTCCTCGGTATGACTGCAAATTAATCTTTCGCAGCGATTGGATCGTCATATCCTGATGAGTAGTGAGAATCACGCAGCCGCCGCCAGCGGCGTGTTCAGTCATCAACCGCTCTAGATTAGCAACACCCTGTTTGTCGATTGCGGTAAAGGGCTCATCGAGAATCCAGACTCTGGCTGGCGTCAAAAATAGACGAGCCAAAGCGACCCTTCGCAGCTGACCGGCCGAAAGATGATGGCAAGGTACGTCTTCAAAACCAAATAACCCCACCTCTTCTAGGGCCACTTCTATGGAACAGCGCTTGTGCCCTTGGTTGATGCCAGAGAACCAGTTGAGGTTTTCTCGTGGGGTCAACGCCTTTTTGATACCGGATAAGTGGCCTACATAAAGCAACTGATTGAGATAATCCAACTTGCTGATGTTGAGTGCCTTGCCACTCCAATAGAGCTCGCCCTCGTAATCCACGGAAGAAGTGGTCAACACGCGCAATAAAGTCGTCTTACCACAGCCGTTGGGGCCTTCAATCTGGACAATATCACCTGCATTGACCTGCAAATCCAAGCCTTCAAACAAGACGCGTTCATCTCTTTCGCAACGCAGGTTCTTCAGTTCAATCAATGAATCGGTCATGGCCTAGCCTGTAGAGCATCTCAAAGTTTTCCGCTACGTCTGCCGCTATACTGTTGTAACGACAGAAAAATAACCCGATAAAGCTAGAAAGCGATAAAGTAGCTGTTGGTTTGACCTAGCAGAGGAGCCCAGCATCAGGCTCTTTAGGCCTTACATTGATAGCTTTTTACTAATTAGGCTATCTCAAATTGACGCCGCCAAGGCTCTGCTGAGTTAAGTAAAGTTAAGCCAAATCAACACCTTATGTTAGCGCGCTAGTTTACTGACAAAACCAAGAAATTTCATGGATATTTTGCCAAAATCATGGTGATCGACCTACCGGCGAGCAGCCAAAATAACTTGCGAGGTTCTCAGAACCCCGTCACCCAGCTAAGCGCCCAGCGACAAGAAGCGGTACAAGCGGCGCTGAAGGCCCTGAATATCAAAGCGGGAGAAACTGTCGCAGCCACCATTAAGACGACTACCCCTGTCGATAACCCCTTGCGCGCGCGCCTAATACAACTCGCCAATCCAGTTACCGACTCGGCAGACACGGCACTGCTGCGCAATACCACCCATCCAAACACAGCCAACGCCGGCGGCAACAACGCCCTACTGCCAACCGAAAAGCTACTCAAGGCAACCACGTTAAAACTGCTCGAACTTGAGATCCGTGGTAAAACGCTGCTCGTGTTCAGCGACCGCCCCGCCAAGAATGGGCAAACACTCAATCTACAATTGCAGCAAGGCAGCCTAGTGGTTGTTCCCCAAAAGCCATCGACGAGCTCTTACACCACCAGCATCCAGAACGCTCAATCAGCTCCCTCAACGCCCCTCACCACCAGCGCCGCTCAACCCTTGTCGCAAGCTCAGCGAAGCGTCATGACCAATGAATTGCGCGGCTTGATTGCCAACTTTGAAGCGCGAAATCAAGCGAGTCCGATCGCGCAAACACTATCTAGCGTGCTAAAACTGAGCAACTTACTTCCAGACACCTTACATGATCGGCCTTCCGCGGCATCAATAACCGAAGCCCGCACAAATCCTGCGACTGCATTGCCTAGAACCGTGCAAGAAAGCCTACAACAACTGGCCAATCAGCTTCGCAGTCCCCAACAACTTGCTCAACCGTCCCAATTGAAACAGTCCTTACTCAATAGCGGTATACAGCTGGAGCACCAACTCAGTACTTCATCATCGCCCGACAAGCTGGCCGGGCAAGAACTCAAAGCCGGCTTACTGCAGACGCTAGCGGCATTGAGCAAAACATCGACAGCGGCCAATCAACCTACCACCAGCGACAATAGATCAGCGGGTATATCCAGCGCGCCCGGTAGCGCCCAAGCACCGTTTGCGCAACTGCTACAGCAACTAGCCGGCAACCCGAGCTCCACAGCTCCACAGATCAAACCCGAGCAGGTCGCCCCATTGCTGCAGCAACAGATCGCCATCGCCATCAACAAACTGTTGTACTCACAGTTGAAGTCTATTTCACGCAGCCAGCCCTCACTGGAAGGTCAGCCGACACAACACGTTCAACTGGAGCTGCCGGTGCGCTACGGCCACGAAGTCCACAGCATTGCGATCCAGCTCGAAGAAGATTGGGTGCAAGAATTCACAGAGGAAGACCCAAAGACCACCGAGAAGGTGCGCCAGTGGTTGGTCAAATTGTCATTCGAGCTTCCCGATGCTGGCAGTCTGCATGCCCACATCAAAGTCATTGAAGACAGTGTCAGCACGTCTCTCTGGGCAGAGAAACACCACACCTTTGAAGAGTTGCAGATATCGTTGGACACTCTGCGACAACGACTGCAGAAAGACGGCTGTGAGGTGAAAAAAATCGAATGTTTCGAAGGCAAGCCGAATGAAGAGAACACTCAACTGGGGTACGCCTTAGTGGACATCAAAACATGAGTAACGACACGCCCTATAGTGATCAGCAGTTACAAAAAGCCGTCGCGCTCTTCTATGATGGCGTGCAGGCGCCTACCGTCACAGCCAAAGGCGTCGGAGAGGAAGCCGCTGCGATAATGGCCATTGCTCGTGAACACGACATCCCGCTCTGTGACAACGGACCTTTGGTGGATTTACTGGTTACCCTAGAGCTAGGAGACAACATCCCCCCTGCACTCTACACCGCCATTGCCCACATTGTTGCCTTTGCTTATGAACTGCAGGGCAAAACACTCGCAGATGTGCCTACCGCAGAAACATAAGCGGCAGTTTTCCTCAACAAACTCGAAGCCAACTCCCCGATTTAGTGAGTGAGCTATACTCTCAATTTTCTGCTACAACCTTGCAAAGACCGGAAGTCCCACAGCACTATGACCACAACCTCAACTGACATCACTCAAGCCCTCGCCTCTGCCAGCAAGCCTCTTTCAGCCATGCGAATTGGGTTTATTGGCATGGGGTTGATGGGCATCCCCATGGCCCAACGACTCATTCAGGCAAACGTGGATGTTCACGTATGGAACCGAACAGCCAACAAACTCAATGACAAACGACTGGCCGGTGCCGTCATCGAAGAAGACCTCGCGCATCTGGCCGAGCAATGCGAGGTGATTTTGCTATGCATCACCAATACTGAAGCCGTTGAAGACTTATTGTTTAGACAAGAAACAAACACCGATGAAAGAGTTCAAGGCCTAGCTCAGCACCTGCGACCTCACCATGTGGTGGTAGATTTCTCGAGTATTGCACCAGACAAGACACGTGAGTTTTCTCGGCGGCTACTCAAGCAGTCTTCCACACCTTGGATAGACGCGCCCGTGTCCGGCGGCGTCGCAGGAGCGGAAAACGGAACACTCGCGATAATGGCAGGCGGCGCTGAAGATATTATTGATGCGTTACTACCGCTGTTTAACCTACTCGCTCACCGCACTACTCGCATGGGGGATTGCGGCAGTGGACAAACCACCAAAATTTGCAATCAAATGATTGTCAGCTGCAATGTCGCGGTGATGGCCGAAGTGCTGGCGATGGCTGAAAAGGCCGGTGTAGATGCCAGCCAAATACCACAAGCTCTTGAAGGTGGCTTTGCTGATTCAATTCCACTGCAGATTACTGGTCCGCGTATGGCAGCCCGCAATTTCGATGACTTAAAATGGCGCATCGACACCTTGCTAAAAGATCTCACTATGGCAAAGAGCCTATCAACAGAGATTCAATCTAGCGCACCCATGAGTAATTTGGCACAGACGATTTTTGACAAGCACAGCAAAGCGGGGTTTGGTCTAGAAGATCCCGCTACATTAATTGATCTCTATTCTCGGTAGTCACCACCGCTTACAACACCAGGCTCGACACTAAGAAACGAAGCTCTGAGCGTTTGGATCGATACACTCAGCGCTGACGTACAACAACGACGACAAAAGAACTCCACCCGATGAAACTTTGTGCCAATCTTTCACTATTATTTACCGAACACAAATTCTTGGAGCGGTTCGGCGCTGCACGCGACTGCGGCTTTTCGGCTGTTGAAATCCAGTTCCCCTACAGCGAACAAGCGCCAGCACTACAACAAGAAATAGATAACTACCAGCTTCAAGTCGCGTTAATCAATATCCCCGCGGGCGACCTAATGGATGGTGGCTACGGTCTCGCCAGCCACCCAAAACGCCGAGACCAATTCAAGCGAGCCGTTGAACAATGTCTTCTGTACGCCGACGCTCTTGCCGTTGAGCGCGTCAACCTGCTCGCAGGCAATCAAGACCCCGACTACGACAGAGAGCATCTCTACGATACTTTCCTGGAGAATTTAGACTATTGCGCAACCCAGCTGTCACAGCACAATATCGCCACTACTTTTGAAGCAATCAACACCGAGGACATGCCTAACTTTTTGATTAACTGCACAGAACACATGGTAAAAGTCATCAGAGACTTGAATAATCGCCACGTCTCGATGCAATATGACCTCTACCACATGGCGAAAATGCGAGAGCCCATTAGCCAACAATTGCCCGATATTATTCAGCATATTGGGCACGTTCAATTCGCTGACACTCCGGACCGACAACAACCGGGCACCGGTGAATTACCCTTTGAGGAACTGATGATGCTGCTCAGTAGTCTCAACTACCAACACTGGGTGGGCGCAGAGTACAAACCGAGCAACAAGACAGCGGCAAGTCTGGAATGGAAAGATTGGTTTGAGAATCACTTTCCCCAATAACATAACCGACTGCACGGGCTGTCATAGTAAATCGACAAGTGCTTAACCTATGCCGCTCGTTTGGGCTGAACAGAATATTATTTAACGAATAAGTGAACTGACTGTTATGACACGGCTTCCAGAGAACATTTTCATTGAGGCGAATGAGCTCTCAAACCAACTCAACAACACCATCGTTCTGGATTGCCGATTTTCACTCGTAGACCCACAGGCAGGTATCAACGACTATCGCCAAGGGCATATCCCAGGGGCTTTCTACTGTGATCTCAACCAACACCTTTCCAACCTCAACAACCCTGAGGGCGGTCGCCACCCACTGCCAGAAGCTGGTGATTTTTTCCAACAATTACGCCGCTGGGGCATTGGTCCGCAATCACAAGTCGTTGTTTACGATGATCAACGCTTTGCTTTTGCTTCCCGCGCATGGTGGCTATTACGAGCCGCCGGCATTGCGGATGTGAGACTGCTTAACGGCGGCTACAAAGCTTGGACCAATACCGGCAACCCTCAAGATCGTCGCAGCCCAGCAGAGAAAACACTCTTCGCCCTGCCCCCCCAAAAAGCTCTGCTCAACGGCCAACAAATCAAAAATCACGACGACATATTCGCATCACTGAGCAACTCCTCCCTTCAACTGGTCGATAGCCGAGAAGCCTTTCGCTATAACGGAGAATCTGAACCCATTGACCCAATCGCCGGACATATCCCTGGAGCAGTGAATTTTCCCTGGACCGATGTCAGCGACGAAAACGGCATGATAAAACCACTAGAATTCCACCGTCAGCGCTGGCAATCATTAACGCATCAAGATGGGGATGTTGTTGTCTATTGTGGATCGGGCGTAACTGCCTGCGTCAATCTGTTGTCCGCTAAAATCGCAGGTCATGATTTCGCGCTCTACCCCGGAAGCTGGAGCGAATGGTGCTCTCAAGATCAGCCGCCCGTCGCGACAAGGCAAGAACCTAGCATCGGTTAAATTGCCTAAAACGTTCAGTTAGGCCAATCAATAGTCCCTTCCCGACATAGCATCGGACGCTCACTTTCACTATAGTATTCGGATCTGCGACGCCCAAGCTTCACGATAAGATCGTATCGAACAAACCAATGAGAGACACTCCGCCGAGGTAAATGTGACCAACGCCACCAACAAACTTGCAGACTTACTGCACACCGAACAAATTGATCGCTTGCTATTTCGCGGCGTCACCCCTACAGAAAATCAACTTCCCCGAGTATTTGGGGGACAAGTTCTCGCTCAATCTCTGAACTCAGCCATTCGTACCGTCCCCGAAGATCGATTCATGCATTCTTTGCACGCCTATTTTCTGAGACCTGGCGATATTTCTCGCCCGATTATTTTTGAGGTGGACCCCATTCGCGACGGAGGTTCCTTCACCACTCGTCGTGTCGTCGCAAAGCAAGATGGAAAAGCTATCTTCAACACCTCAATGTCTTTTAAAAAACGGGAACAAGGCCTTGAGCATCAAACCGATCTCAACAATATTCCAGCCCCAGACGCTTTAGAAGACGATAAAACGCGGGTCGAGAGATTTGTACGAGACAATCCAGACTATAAGCGCCCACCCATTGCCGACGCCTTCCAAACCTTCGAATTTCGCACTAACGGTGAATTGCCCTCACTGCGCAAAGGCTCCTCAGAACCAACTCAGGGTTTTTGGTTTAAAACCAAGCAATCAATAGATAACAGTTTTCCGATGCATCAGGCCTTTCTGGCTTACGTATCCGATTTTCGCCTATTGAGCACCGCCATGATGCCTCACGGCTTGAGATTCAATAATGCTAAATTGCAAGTGGCAAGCCTAGATCACAGCCTTTGGATTCACGGTGAGTTCGATGTCAACGACTGGATTTACTACCACATGGAAGGACCCGTTTCTTCCAGCGGCTGCGGCCTGAACTTTGGACGTTTCTACACCCAAGACGGAAGACTAGTTGCATCCACCTCTCAAGAAGGCCTTATGAGAGTAAGAGACTAAGAAACGTGCAACATAACCTCATAAAAAAGAGCGCATAGCGCTCTTTTTTATTTAGCTAACAAACAACAGGCTAGTCGATACTGCAACTGACGCCGGTTCCACCTAAACCGCAGTAGCCATTCGGATTTTTGTGCAAATACTGTTGGTGATAATCTTCTGCATAGTAGAACTCTGAGGCTGACTGTATTTCGGTGGTAATCTGATCCATCCCCTGTTGCTGCAGCGCTTCAGCATAGTGTGTTTTGGAGGCGCTCGCCTCACGCGCCTGAGCAGGATCAAAGGTGTAGATACCAGAACGGTATTGAGTACCCTGATCGTTCCCTTGGCGCATTCCCTGAGTTGGGTTATGAGCCTCCCAAAAAACCTTGAGTAACTGCAAATAGCTGATCTCTTGTGGGTTGAACACCACCAAAACCACTTCATTGTGACCGGTGCGACCACTACAAACCTCTTCGTAAGTCGGGTTTTGAGTGAAGCCGGCACTGTACCCCACCGCAGTGGAATAGACCCCCGGCTGCTGCCAAAAACGTCTCTCCGCCCCCCAAAAACACCCCAAACCAAACATCGCCATCTCCAAATGGGCGGCGAATGGCGGCATGATGGGAGATCCCAGCACCGCATGCTCATTGGGCACAACGATTGCGTTCTCACGCCCCGGCAAGGCCGACTCAGCAGTGGGCATTTCAGCTTTACTGCGATCGCCAGAAGAAAACAAAGACATATTCTTATTCCACCTAAAAATGAATACTGCTGATTATAACCACGATCACAGCACGCGACTAAAGTTTAACTCAATCCACCTTGAGTCAGCTTTTTCTATTTAGGCTTACGGCACCTAAAGATACCCAACCTACTTAGCTTTCCTTAATATCCAAATAGCCTCTTTGAATCGCCACCTCGATGGACTGAGCACCTTCAGCCAGCGCTTTGAATCGTCGCTGTAATTGTTCTAACTCGACAATTTCGGCCTCGCTCGGCAGCTGGTGATCCGCCTCGTGGGCCAGAGCTATATCATATAAGCGCTTTAAGTAGACCGCTCGAGCTTGAGCGACAACGGACACCACAGGCTTTAACTCATCAATAGAGAGCTGGTGAATGTAGGGATTAATAACTTCCCGATTGGTTTCCCGCATTAGCTGTTCAAATCGTAATAACAAACGATTAATATCCGCATCCATTTCCCGTATCCTCGAAACGTTATCCAATTTGTTATCTTCCGCCGCCGAGCTAAAAACGAAAGTTCCAAATATGAGTGTAGATCAAGTGCCCCGCCTCGCCTCTCTGGACCTAGGGTCTAACAGCTTCCACCTATTGATCTGTGAATGGCGAGCGGGTCAGCTAGTAGAACTTATCCGCCACAAAGATTTAGTGCAACTGGCACGATCCATTAACCAAGAGGGTGAACTGGATAAACAAGCTATAGAACGGGCACTCAGATCACTCCAACGCTGTCGCAATCTACTGGATCAATATTCACTTGACCACTTCCGCGCTGTAGGCACCCAGATTTTGCGCCAGTGCAAGGAGCCCGATGTTTTTATTGCATCAGCAGAAGAGATTGTAGGCACCTCAATTGACATCATATCGGGGGACGAAGAAGCCCGACTGGTGTTTCGAGGTGTCGCCAATGGCTTCGCGGTTAAAACCTCGATGCTAGTATTAGACATCGGTGGTGCGAGCACAGAGATTATCATTGGCTGCGCTCCTGAAATCACATTCAAAACCAGCCTAACACTCGGGTGTGTAACACTGGCCAACGAGTGTTTTCAGTCAAAAAGTCAGGTATCTGCCACATCGCTACAGAGAGCTAGACAGCAGGCACTGTCAACATTTACAGAAATTGCAACGACACAGCAACAGATTATCCCTTCCATAGCGGTGGGCGCTTCCGGCACTTTGCGCGTACTTCTAGATATCATCGAACCCACCCGCTCGACGAGCAGCATCGAACGAAGACAGCTCGAAACCTTATTCCAGAATATCGCCAGTAGCGGCAGAATGAACGAGGCGATTGATGAAAGCTTGCGCTGGGATGTGCTGCCCGCAGGTATAGTGATTCTGTGCGCCTTCTTTGAAGCTTTTAGTCTGGAGCACATACAAGTCTCTCCCCACAGCATCAAAGAAGGTATGATGCTTGACTGGATTAACAACAACCAAGAACTCACCCCATCTCAATAACGGAAGCGCTATGAGCGGACTATTCGCCGAAGAAGATCAAAATACGCACTATTTTTCTCGCTCAGATCGAGAAGAACTACTCGGCACCTTTAACGATCTAAGCTTCGAGCTCGACGATCACACGTGGCCCACCGCAGAGCACTACTATCAGGCGATGAAGTTCGATAACGCCGACACTCAAGCCAAAATTAGAGACTGTACGACACCTGAAAAGGCCAGGAAAATGGGGCGCTCACGATTCCGAAAACGTCGTGCGGACTGGAAAAAGCTAAAAACCACATTCATGACCAGGGCTATCTACACTCGAGCAAAAACCCACCCCTCAATTGCCAAGGCACTAGAGCAAAGCAAAGACCAGCGGCTGGTAGAAAACAGTAATTATGACTACTTCTGGGGCTGCGGACGCGATCGACGTGGCAGCAACCACTATGGCCGTGTGCTCATGAATGTCAGGGAAAAGCTGCGCGACGAAAATGGTCGAGACTAGCTCCCTTCAAGATTACGCCTCTCCCGTGACTTCTTATCTATACTAAGAATTATTGAGGAGAGGTATTATGCCGACGATAACGTTTCGCTTTACCACCGAGTGTGAGCTCACCTTTGAAGGCGACTCCTACGAGGAGAGCTACTTACGCTTCAAAGATGTCTGCCAACAACAAACCCCAATTATCGATAAGCCCTTCATCAAGATTTACCCCCCCGAAAACGGACAGGTCCTGTTTGAAGTCGATGAGCAAAACACCTTCAGCGACATGGGCATGATGAAAGGCGACTTCAAACAAGACATTTTGGCAAATTTACCCCAAAACTGGGTAACACGAATCGAATCTCACGCACGATGGCGAATATAGAGCTATAACGGGACTCTCATTTAATAACTCTTTTCGCAAAATTCTGATCTTGCTCCAACTTTCTGATCTTGATAAAAAACGATTTAGATGCCATATTAAGCGCCATCCGTGGGGCTGAAAACAAGCTTCAGCAATCAATTGGCGCTCCCCCGAGACCTCTGAACGGATTCTAGCCGCTGGGCGTGGCTTCACAATGTTCTCAAGAGGTACAGCAGGTGAATCAGAGTTGGCGATACGGCGCATGGATCTTCGCGATGCCGTCTTGTGCACTAGCTGCGCCTGAAATAGCGATTAGTATTGACTCCCCTCTCGCCCTATCGCTATTAGTGGTGTTCTTCTTTACTTGTGTGCAATTTTGGCTGCATCAAGATGCTCACAAACGACCTTTCTCCAGCCGCATATTGATAAGCATGAGCGCAGGAGCTCTAAGTGCTTGGGTAGTGTGCGAGAAGTTGAATCTTAGCCAAGCTGCAGAACTAGTCGCGCTCGCGATTCTACTCTGCGCAACGTTGGCCACGATCAGTCACATTGCTCGATTGGCAAGTTTTGAAGGTCTGCGCAGCCTATTGTTAAAAGAAGTCGCCCAAAAGACGATTACACTGGAAGAAAAAAACCTCGAACTCAAAAGCACCCAAAGACAGCTTAGAATCGCCAATATAGAGCTCAAAGCCCTATCGTTTACCGATGCGCTCACCGGTGCCTACAATCGACTCTACTTTGATCGGCAATTTCTGGTTGAGTGGCAACGAGCCCGAAGGGAGCAAGAGCCCCTATCTATGATATTGGTTGACATTGACCACTTCAAAGAACTCAACGATCAACACGGTCACCTCGTCGGTGATCAAGCACTAAAGTTTGTCACTGAACTGTTAAAACGCGGCTTTCAGCGGGGTAACGATATCGCCTGTCGCTATGGCGGTGAAGAATTTGTCATTCTATTACCGAATACGCCGCCCACTCAGGCGATCAAACGTGCAGAAGAGGTACGCAAGCAAATTGAAACAACTGCATTCGAACAAGAGGGCTTGAAGCTGTCTGTCACCGCCAGCTTTGGTATTGGCGGGATTGTGCCACAACCCCATCATGAACCTTTAGGCTTGCTCCACGCCACTGATCAGGCGCTTTACTACGTCAAGCGCAATGGCCGCAATGGATGCCGTCTCGCAACCGCCTTGGATTCCGAGCCGACAAATCACCGCGAAGAATCAAACGTTATCGGATAGTTCGTTCACATCCACATCCAACGCCCTAGCGATATTTCGTAAAATGGGCTCACTGGGTACCCGCTCACCGCTTTCGAACTGCTGCAAATAGGCTGGACTGATCCCGATCTCACGCGCAACCATGGCCACGTCTAGGCCCTTGCTTTCTCGCACTTGCTTGGTCCTCACACCGGAGAAGCCGCCGGAAGATGCGACTTCGCTGACATTACTGAGCTGCTCCATCAAATTCGATCGAAGCGCCTGACGATCTTTGTCCGTCAGAGATTCTGCGGCCTGCTCATCACTAGCAGTCGCTTGCGGTGCGGTATCTCTTGCTGCAGATACTGGACTTCCGGTCGACCCACCTAAGGCGCGTGCCTGCTCCGCCAACTCTAACAAAGCCTCGTACTCGGCGTATGGTAAAACCGCCCATTCAGGACGCCCCTCTTTCATTATGACTTGCACGCTCACAGCCCAAACCTCGATATTCATCAAAAAAGCGTTATGATACACCGAAGCCGGAGCCGGAGCGCGCTCTGAATAACGAGAACTCCAATAAATACATCGGACTAACACCCTAGAGGCTAGATTTTTGCACCGCTTACTGATTTTAATTGCGATAGGATGGGGACTGTGGGCCCTATCTAAACACCTAAAACAACAGTCACCCAAAGAGCGCAGCCGCCTGCTCTGGAAATACGCTGTCTATGGCTTAGTGTTGGCCATCATTGCCTTAGCCATAACCGGAAAACTCCATCCGCTGGGGGCGGTCATCGCCGCTTTAATACCCTTTGTAAAAAGCTTGGCCGGGCTAGCCCTGCGCTTCTTTCCTGTGCTGAAATGGCTTAAACAACAGCCCTTTGCCAACCCCGTGATGACCACTCGATACTTGAGGGTAGTAGTAGACCAAAACCTAGGAAAGATGAGCGGAGAGGTATTAGCTGGAGAACATCAAGGCAAACCTTTGGCGCAATTGAGCCAAGATGAGCTCAACCAGCTTCTGACTTTTTACCGAAAACAGGATCCGGAATCGGCACAATTGCTGTCAGCCTACATGAGGCAGCGTTTTCAAGAACACTCTCAGGAACAGCAAACACACACCAGTAATGGGGATATGAGTGAGAGTGAAGCCCTACAAGTTCTTGGACTCAACAAAGGCGCCAACCACAAAGACATTGTTGCCGCCCATCGAAAACTGATCCAAAAGCTACACCCTGATCGCGGCGGCAATGACTATCTAGCAGCCAAAATCAATCAGGCAAAAGACTGCTTACTGAAAACATGAATGTAGCGACCCAACGAGCGCCAAGGTTCTTGCTGAGAAAAACGCAACTCCAACTCCAGCTGCTTTTCGGGCTCTAGTACTCGTTGGTCAGGCTCAAGAATGTAATCGTGAAAGCAACGAATACCACTCTCTGCCAACAACTCTAAAGGCAGTTTCGCAAGCCATTGATGAACATCTTCGGGTTGCCGAGGAAAGGTCGGCGTGAGACTGCCGCGATAACCTTGGTAATCTTCGTCCAATATTTTTTGAAAGTTGGCTCGCAGCAAATTTTTCATTTTGATGCCGTTGACATTGTAGTAGGTGAGCGACAGATGGCCGTCATTTTTCAGACTACTCACCAGCCGCTCTAACAACAACTGCGGCTCAACGACCCACTCTACTACCGCATGGCACAAAATCAAATCAAAAGACTGTGGATGTTCAGCGCAAAAATCTTGAATGGATTCCAGATGAAATGTCATGCGGTCTTCAACCTGCAGCTGCGCCGCATTATCTCTTGCCAGCGACAACATTTCCGATGAGATATCACACACGGTCACCTGATGGCCTTGTTCTGCGAGTAAACAACTGAACTGTGCCTGCCCTCCGCCAGCATCTAGAATTTTAAGAGGCTTGCATGCGGAGAAGTCTCCACCATGGAGGTCAACTGCCCCATCAAAATTAAACGCTTCTGGCAACCACTGCTGTAAATCTCGCTGCAGCACCGCCAAACGAATATCCCCTTTGAGACGATCATACACGTTGCGCTTAAAGCGATGCGCGAGATCATCGAAGTTGCGATCCCCCTCCTTTCCATTTGGAATGCTACTGCGCTTGGGTAAGTTTTTGGGTTTGGGCAATATTGGAAAACGACGTATACTCATGAAGCTGCACAGCTACTCGGCTTAATTTGATCCTAATAACTTAAAACGGCGGCGATTATAGAGTTGTTTGTCAGCGACCGCCTTGGCCATATCGATGGACAAACTATCCGATAAGGCCAGCAAGTACATTTGCACATCCGCCAGCTCTGCCGCCACCATCTCCTTACAATGATCTTTTTCACTCATTGTCTGCATGAGCTCTCCCACCTCGACTGCTAGTGCTTGCACCAAATTCTCCGAGCTATGGTAATGACTCCACCCCTGTGACCGAGCTACACGGTTAAACTCCAATAATATGTGTTGTTCATCCATTGCTCACCTTTCCCGTCAACAAGAATATCGAAACAAGAGTTACAACTGCTACCCTTTACATTTGTAGAAGGTGCCCCTCTGATTGACACCTGATATATTGTGCACCTTGGTCATAGAGTTTTGAACACCGTCACACCCAACACATAGATTACGAAGGTACCGCTCAGCATCATGCCATCCGCTCGCAATCAACCTGAAGGCGACTCACATATTAGCGCAGACAAGAGCTGGGTGGTCTATATCATTATCAGCAGCGATGACAAACTCTACACAGGAATCAGCAACAATCCCGCCAAGCGCTGGCACGCCCACAATCACACCAAACAAGCGGCAAAATTTTTCAGAGGTCGAACCCCCAAGACGCTTGCCTATCTCGAGCGGGGCCACAACCGCTCTAGCGCCAGCCAGCGCGAAGCACAAATCAAAAAACTCTCTCGCCAGAAAAAACTACAGCTGCTCGACTCTCAGTCTGAACTGGACTGGCATCTGGAGCTGGGCCTATCCCAATCTTGATCCACCGACAACAAGGCAACTAATGTGCTCGAATGGAATTCTCGACGATACAAAATGGCCACCACCAAACCCACACTGAGCACGAACAACACCGGGTGCACAAACCAAGCCAATAACGCCATGGCAAAGTAGTAAGCCCGCAAACCGAAATTATAACTGTGAGCCGCTTGGTCAAGCACCTTACCGCTGTGGCGCGCATACAATTGCTGTTGCTCTAAGCTTAAATCACCGAACTTGGCCACGGGTGTCGCGCCGACGATGACACTGCAGAATCCAAACTGGCGCAGCGACCAGGTAAACGTAAAAAACGCATACACAAAAACACAGGCCAGCACCAACAGCTTCAACTGTGAATCCGAAGCATTAGCTTCCAACACCAGCGGTATTTCATGAAGCAGCTGATTTATTTCCCCCGGCTGAAGCGATCACCGTCAAAAGACCGGCCAAAATCAAAATACTGGTAGATGCCATAAACGACACATTGCGTTCTAGATTGGCAATAATCGACGCATCGCTCACTCGATTGTCGCGATGCAACAACTGCTGCATCCAATCCATACGCAAGCGATGCATGACAGAAGCAATACACTCGGTCTTTTTCGCCATATGACGAGCAAACCGACTGTAGCCAATCCAACACACTAAGAACCACAATATGCAGAAGGTGTTGGTTATATCGGAGTGAGTCATAAAAAACTCATTGACAGTATCTAGCATCCGAGACCCGCTTAGCCATTATTGGAGTGAACGCGGCTAGTGTATCATGGCGCAGTTGATATTCTTGAGATTCACCCTCGATGCCGCGTAACCTCTGCCCCAGCTGCCAACTGCCATCCGCTCGCTGCCACTGCGATTGCGTGGTGGAGCAATTCTGCGACATAAAGCTAGTCATCTGGCAGCACCCCACCGAGGCCGATCACCCCAAAAATTCAGTACGCCTACTAGCCGCTTGCCTGCCTCAGATTCAAATCATTCGAGCAGAGCAGTTAAGCCTCGAAGCCTTGACCGAACAAACTGGCATTGATGTGGATAGGCTTGAGCTACTGTTTCCCGACACACAACCTCAAACAAACCCCATTGATGTAATCGCGACAAACCCCGAAGCCTCTACACAACTCTTAGCGATTGATGGTACTTGGCGCAAAGCCCGTAAACTACTGCATGTGAACCCATGGCTAACGCAACTGCCGAGACGCTCCATCAATAGCCAGAACCGAAGTCGCTACCACATACGCAAGGCTGAACGCGAAGGACAGCTTTCCACATTAGAGGCTGTCTGCAAGGCCATTGAAGAAATCGAAGGGCATGATCACACCAGCGCGCCTATTCTTAACGCCTTCGATCAATACCTAACCAAACTGAGCCATCATCAGCCAATCCGCTAGCTGGCGAACATCCTTGGTAGAGCAATAATCCCCGGCTTGGGCCCGCCGGTGTCGTCTGAGCGGTGAGTGAGTTACACTTAGCACCATTGCATCGCCTCTGAGCCACTGCTAACGCTGGTTCCGCCCATCCCTGATGCCCAAAACTACTATCGAGGTTTATGAATGACAGCCGTCCATCCCGCGTTCGAGAAACTACGCAGCGAAAAAATTGACTCCCTGCAAGTCACGGTTGAAGAATATCGACATCGCATCACTGGCGCCCAGCACATCCATATTGATGCGGACAACAATGAAAACGTATTTCTTGTCGCCTTGAGAACCGTGCCGGAAGACTCAACCGGTGTCGCTCATATCCTAGAACACACCGCACTCTGTGGTAGCGAAAAGTATCCGGTGCGCGATCCGTTCTTCATGATGATTCGACGCTCGCTCAATACCTTCATGAACGCATTTACCAGTTCAGACTGGACCGCCTATCCGTTTGCCTCGCAAAACCGTAAAGACTTCAACAATCTCCTCGACGTCTACCTCGATGCGGTATTCTTCTCCCGTCTCGACCCGTTGGATTTCGCTCAGGAAGGCCATCGCTTTGACTTCGAAGAAGCTGGCAACCCAGACTCAGACTTAGTCTACAAAGGCGTGGTCTTCAATGAGATGAAAGGTGCCATGAGCTCAGTACCGTCGCAGCTGTGGCAAACCCTGTGTAAATACGTATTTCCGAGCAACACCTATCACTTCAACAGCGGTGGCGATCCAGAAGCAATTCCAGATCTCAGCTATGAACAATTACAGGAGTTTTATAAAACTCACTACCACCCTAGCAATGCCATTTTCATGACCTATGGCGATATTGGCGCAGCCGAGCACCAGGGTAAATTTGAAGAACAAGCGCTGGGTCGATTCGACGCGCTAGACAAGGTGATTTCTGTAGCTGATGAGAGACGCTATCTGGCCCCAGTTCGCGTGGAAGAATCCTACCCCCTTAGTGACGAAGACAATCTCGACGGCAAAACACACGTTGTACTCGGCTGGCTACTGGGCAAGAGCACGGATCTGCACGCCACATTGGAGGCGCAATTACTGGCCAGCATACTCTTGGACAACAGTGCCTCCCCCATGCAACACGCACTGGAAACCACTGACCTTGGCAACGCCCCCTCCCCTCTATGCGGCTTAGATGACTCCCAAAAAGAACTTACTTTTGTCTGCGGTGTAGAAGGCAGCGATACCGACAAAGCCGATGCCGTAGAACAATTAATTCTGCAAGTCATCGAACAAGTCGCGAATGACGGAGTCGCTTACGAGGAGCTGCACTCTGCCTTGCAACAGCTCGAGCTGCATCAGCGAGAAGTGGGCGGCGACTCCTACCCTTACGGCATGCAGATTATATTTACCGCACTGACCGCAGCAACCCATCGCGGCGACCCTATCTCACTGCTAAATCTGGATCCTGCTCTAGAGAAAATGCATCACGATATCAAGGATCCTGAGTACATTAAGGGTCTTGCCCAGAAACTGCTGCTAGACAATCAACATCGCGTGCGCCTCACTTTCAAACCTGATACGCAACTGGGCGACAGAAAAGTACAGGCAGAAAAGGACCGCCTAGCGGCGATTAAATCCGAACTCGATACCGACCAAAAACAGTCTATTATCGATTTAGCCAATGCGCTGCAAGAGCGTCAGGTACAAGTGGATGACGAGAGCATTCTCCCCAAAGTTGGGCTCAACGACGTCCCCACCAAGATGCACTATACCGCTAAAGATTCAGTATCAGAATCACCAGCGCCACTGACTAGCTACGCAGCCGGCACCAATGGATTGGTGTATCAACAGATCGTGATAGAACTCCCCCAGCTGAGCGACGAACAACTGCAAACGCTGTCCTACTACGGAATGTTTTTGACCGAGCTAGGAATTGGTGAACGCAGCTATCTCGACGTGCAGCGTTGGCAAGCTCAAGTCGCCGGCTCCATCTCCGCCTACACCACTATTCGCGGTGCCAGCGATGATGTGCAGAATGTAGATGCCAATCTCACTTTGTCGGCAAAAGCGCTCAAGAACCAGCAGCCAGAGCTCTGTGAGCTGATGTGGGAGACACTCATGCATGCTCGCTTTGACGAGGTTAATCGCTTGCGTGAGTTGATCGCTCAAGTGCGAGCGCGCAGAGAACAGAGCGTCACCGGCAACGGTCATAGCCTAGCGATGGCGGCAGCCAGTGCGGGCATGAGCCCCTCGGCAAAAATTTCACACGAACTGAATGGTCTGGCGGGCATACAAACCATCAAGGACTTGGATGACCAGCTCAAAGACGACAGTTTCGCACAGGTCTTCAGCGCGCAACTGAAAGAGCTTCATGGATTGGTTGTAAAGGCGCCACGCCAATACCTTTTGGTTGCTGAAAAAGAAGCCCTACCCAACTACCAAGAGACACTGCGAAAAAGCTGGGCGACCGGCGCCACAGAGATAGACAGCAGATTCTCCTTGCCCCCTATTAGTGAGCAACTCTCGCAGGCGTGGATTACTAATACCCAAGTCAACTTCTGCGCTAAAGCCTATCCCACTGTCGCCATGGAACACCCAGATGCCGCTCCGCTCACGGTGCTAGGCGGCTTTTTACGCAACGGCTATCTACATCGAGTCATTCGCGAACAAGGCGGGGCCTATGGCGGTGGAGCCAGTCAAGATAGCAACACGGCATCCTTCCGTTTGTTCTCCTATCGCGATCCTCGCTTGGCAGAGACTCTGAAGGATTTTGATGCGGCCATCGATTGGCTGCTCAATGAAGAGCACGAAGCCCAACCGCTGGAAGAAGCCATTTTGGGTGTTGTCAGCTCGCTAGATAAACCCAGCTCTCCTGCCGGCGAAGCCAAACAAACGTTCCATGCCGAGTTGTTTGGTCGAACCAGAGAGAAACGGGAACAGTTTAGGCAACGAGTACTAGAAGTGAGCTTGGATGATCTAAAACGAGTTGCTTTGAATTATTTGCAACCGGAGAAAGCCAGTATTGCAATCATCACAGGCAGCAGTAACCTAGACACAGCAAAAGAGCTGGAACTGGATGTCATCAACCTGTAGATGATCAACTCCCCTCTGCCAAGCCTAGCGCAGGGGGGATTTCTCGGCAGAACAACCATCTAAATCCGCCAAACTCTTTAGCTCAAGCGATCAGCTTGCATTGCTGCCCTTCTATTTATCATCTGCGCCGAACGACTTCAGCATCGCATCCATGTGAATAGCATTGGACAGCATCGGTTTGCTGTTTGAATCGTAGGCTTTGAAATAACTCACCTGCTCAGTTTTGGGATTAACATAGCAGTAGATATTGACACTTTCCTGTTGAGTGTATTCACCCACATTGCCATCCAACATCACCACATAGACATTGCGACTGTCCTGAAAGCGTGTGGAGTGCCAATTAACACTACTGTGTAATAGGCGACCTTCGAATTTTTCTTTCGCCTCTACCTCACAAACTCGCGCGGCATCAAGCGAATCAAAACGAACAAGCTCCACGGGTTTTGCTGCTGAATCTGAAAAATGAAAATCGTAATTCTGACCGCCCGCATAATAAGCAGTCATTAGAGAGGTTGGCACGACGATCGCTGAGCCGCCTAGACACCAAAGAAGGAATTGCTTGAAAGGTAATAACATAGTTTCATTGCCTGTCGGTAACCGTTCGACCCATCCACTTTCTTGGGCACTGGCTTTGCGTCCCGAAATTACTTTCGGTTTGCCTTTTCCGGCGGCAGGTAATTGTCACTTACAATCCCGACCACTAGAAACTCTTTTAGGCGCCAAATAATCGACACCAATACTGCGCATTTGTTGTCGCGTGAAGACTTCTGTGAAGCTGGCCGACAACAAACGGCTAACGGATCACATTTTGACCATTTTCTACGGCCGAGTCAAATTTATCGATCAAAAAAACACCGTCAGGATCCGTAAGCAACTTGCTGCATCGTGACGGGAAAATCTTCCAGCATCCATGAGAAATACCCCGACCGGAAATAGTAGACTTGCCTAAATCCCCAATACACTGAAACGGCCGATGCATATGCACTGCGCAAACAGTTAGAGCTGTTGCAATAGATCACGAGCGGGGTTTGTCGTGTAATGCCATTAGCACCGTACAGCTTAGAAAAATCACGCTGAAAATCTAGATGGATAGCGCCATCGATATGGCCAATTTTCCACTCATCATCGCCGCGCACATCGATGAAAACAGCACCTTGATCATAGAGTTGTTTAGCCTCAAATACATCAATGGTTCTAGCACCACTAATCGCCATGGGCGACTGATCGGCGGCCGATATACAGGAGAAAAGGAATAGACTTACAAGGACGACTAACTGCCAGAGGCTGACCAAAGGTTTCATGCATTCTCCAGAAACTTCTCACTCTTTTAAGAAGTGTAGGAGACAATTAAGGTCTAACTTAGTGTGTTTTCATCTAAGGGATAGTCCCACGTACTGGGAGTTTGGTTCTAACAAAAAGCTACAGAACTCTAGCCTGGCGTAAGTGCTTCAAGAAGGTTTTCCTCCTCCCCGTCTAGCCATAGCTTTTGCACAAGATCATCTTTGAGCTCAACAAATAGCAACCGTTCGCGAGTGTCGGTACTGCGCTGCTGAAACAGAAGAAATATGCGAACCCGCTGTTGAACCTGTTCCGAAAAGCGGTAGGTGTAGGTAAGTGTTTCATCAGACTCCTTGATAGTGGAGGCCGGCCCCAAGTGCTTTTCCAACCACAGACGATTGGTTTGGCCGACTTCAATTTGATCAATAGTCTTTGAGGGTACTGCCCTATCACTTGAGCGGTAAGAAACATCCTCAGTAATGCTAATCAATTCACAACCAGACGAAAACACAATGGCGATTAGAGAAAACAAGGCTCCGCAGCGCATCTCAAGCTACCTTTCAGGCCGCCTGATGAACTTGACTGTGCATCAACTTCATCAGCGATGCCTCTGCCCTAGAGATTCCGCAACGGCGCGCCACTTCGTCAGCATCAAGCCCAGCACTCACCAAAGAAGCCGCGTCTTTAAGCTCTTCATCAATAACAGACCCTGTGGACGAGGCTGGAGAACGAGACACCTTTCCTGAAACCTGCTCATCTTGATGGCGTTGAGTCAGCTGTTTCTCCAGCGCGATTAAACGCTTCCCCATGCCCATTGCACTGGAATTAGATACTTGCTGATTGTGATCCAAGCGTTGGTAGAGCTTTTGGGTCAAGGCAGCCTGCTTGCGCATACGCGAGACACTAGCAATGGCAATGACGACAGCCAAAACACTGACAAAAGTCGACACCATCAAACCAATTTCTAACATCCAGCTTTCTGACAAGATCACAACGCTACCTCCACCGGGAAGCTCGACTATACGCTTTCGAGCTCAGCCCATTCCTCATCGGTAAGCAACTTATCCAATTCAACCAAAATAAGTAGCTCATCATTTTTATGACAAACTCCCTGAATGAATTTGGCACTTTCGTCATTGCCAACATTGGGAGCAGTTTCCATTTCAGACTGACGCAGGTAAACCACTTCGGCAACACTGTCGACTAAAATACCTACCACGTGATTATCGGCCTCAATAATCACAATTCGTGTATTGTCAGTCAGCTCACCAGAGGTCAAACCAAAGCGGTGTCGCGTGTCAATCACGGTCACCACGTTGCCCCGAAGATTAATAATACCCAACACATAAGGAGGCGCACCAGGTACCGGGGCTATCTCGGAATAACGCAACACCTCTTGCACTTGCATCACGTTGATGCCGTATGTTTCACCTGCCAGTTTGAACGTCACCCACTGTAGAATGGGGTCGTCACTGGTTTTGCTTTTCGCAGAGCTGGTTGCCATAAATTCAGTCCTCAAAAGGTTCCAGTAGTGTTATCCATAGAGTGCTGCCACATCGCTTCGCTACCGCCAAGCCATGTACTATTGATGCCATTCCGAGCTAAAACGCTATCTTGAACCAAGGATAAGCGTCAAAAATCAATCGGAACCACCACCTTAATATAGTTAATAGCAGCTTCTATGCCAGTGTATCGACTGTAAAAGAGATAAGTTGAGTGCCAGCGGGGAAACAATCTCCCATCAGGCCTTCAAGGGATCTTGTTTCGAACCGGCCTGATCGGCTTCCGACAGCAGCCGCCCCATGGTCGCGATATCGAGGAGCGCGCACATATGTTGCTTTACCGTGCCCGCTAGCCAAGGTCGTTTGGCGCGCTCTCCGCGCCATTTCACATCATCAGGCTCCAAACTGATAGGTTGATTTACGGCATCCACCGCCAACCCCCAAGGCAGTCCGTTGATAGAAATTACATATTTGGCGGCATCCAAGAAAGAATCTTGGTAGCGCTCAGGCATCACGAACTTGGCGGTGTTGATGGTTCGTATTTTGCCGACTGGAGTGGGCTGCAACCCCATGAACCATTCGGCCTGACCAAACAAAGGCGTCAGCTCTTCGGTGAGGGGCTGAATTTGGCCCAACGCGATCAGTGGTACCGCCAGTGTTAGGCCCGCCACCTCAAACAACAGCACTTCAAATCGTTCTTGAGCCCACTGCGGACGCCCATTGCTCAACCACCGCAGCCCATCGTCCAAATCCGCCTCAACACTAACATCATCCTCAAGCGCAACGGCATTCTCGGGCTCTCCATTGTCGGGCTCCGCATTCTGCGGCTTTGTTATCACTGGCGAGACTTTTAGCTCTGGAATCACAACCGGATTCTCGAGCTTCACCTCTGACCTCACTTCTGGCTCTGCAATGACGGCCTGCTCAACTGCCAAGGGTTGAGTCTCTGTCTTTGTAGGCACGACTTTAGGGGGGGCTGACGTTAACAATTTGGCCAGCTTTTCCCGCGCCACCTGTTCTCGCTCGGGCGCATGCTCTATGGATGGTGCAGTTTCAGCCTGACGGCGGGTTTTAACTTGAGGAGCGGGTTCTTGAGCGTCTGGAGCTAACAGTTGTTGCGGCTCTTCGGCAACCAGTAAATCGTCAAAATACCCTTGAAGCGTCTCTTGTGGCGAGGTCACAGAATGCCTCCCGCTTCGCTAAGCACGGGCTTTGCACTGCGCGCCAATTGCCACTTCAGCAACGAGCGATAAGCCTCTACCGCTCGACTATCGGGTTGAAACAAATGCGGAGGCACGCCCGCCTTACTCGCGTCTCTCAACTTCGTATCCACGGGCACTTTGCCTGGCCACACACAATCCGAATAAGTATTGCGTATCGCACGCAAACTATTGACCGATGCCTGAGTTCGGCGATCAAACATGGTAGGCACAACACTGTACGGCAAAGGATGCTTTCTCGATTTACTCATCATAGTGAGGGTTTGAACCATGCGCTCAAGCCCCTTTAACGCAAGAAATTCAGTTTGTACGGGGATCAATAGCTGCTGACAAGCTGCCAAAGCGTTGATCATAAGCACGCCCAACAGCGGCGGGCAATCGATCAAGACAATATCAAATTCATCTTTGATCATAGCCAGCGCCCTCCCCAGCACTAGCCCCATGCCATCACCACTGATCGCTTGACGCTCTAATGTCGCGAGAGCCATAGCGGCAGGAATTAGTGAGACCCCCTCAAATTCGGTATCGACAATGCACTGTTGCACCAGTGCACTGGATAGCTCCGTTCGTCGCTGGAACAGAGTGAAAGTACTTAACTCAACCTGATCGGGTTCAAACCGAAAATAACTACTTAGGGAGCCGTGCGGATCTAGGTCCACCAGCAAAACACGCCTCCCCTGCTCGGCGCATAAACCGCCAAGGGAAACCGTTGTGGTGGTCTTTCCAACCCCACCCTTTTGATTTGCTACTGTCCAGACGAGCAATACATCAACCCTTTAATTTTACTAAACATTTCTAGATCACAGCTGTCTCTTAAACGCCACACCAAAGCAGATTCACCACTTATTTGGCACATCAAGTTCAAGCTTCATTAACGTACAATTCAACCGGATCTATTTTACCTCACCGAAGCCGTGATGAGTGTCAATTCAATGACTTTTAGTGCTTTCAACCAAATTGAAGCAAAGCCTATGCCGTCTCAGTTACGCTCCAGTGTAGGATCACTGCTAAACAGCAAGCCACCGCCCTCTAACTCGATCGGTTGAATCTCCCCTACGGGCGCCAATCTATCGCCTGAAGCGCTAGCCTCCTCGGTGTCGCCGCCGCCATCAACTTCGCCAGGTGTGTCACTCTGCTCGGCCAATAGCTGCCCTAGAACATCCGTTGCTTCTGCATCCTCAGTTACAACATCTGCTTCTTGAGAGCTCTGAAGGATATTGTCAGCTGGATCTTCAGTGTCAGCCTGTGGCTGGGGGAATGGCTCCGAGTCTTCACGAACTGCCGGTGTTACAGCCTGAGCAATCTCTGATTGAGACTCTACCTCTGGGCGTTCAACCCGCTCTCGAGCAATCATCAATGCCACCCGACGGTTAATCGCTCGTCCTTCAGCGGTAGCATTATCGGCTAATGGTTGGTGCTCTCCATAACCCACTGCGGACAGACGATCGGGGTTTACCTCCCCGCGCTGCAGTAATTTGACCACCGCTGCTGCACGAGCGGCAGACAACTCCCAGTTACTGGGAAATTGCACGTTGCGAATAGGCACATTGTCAGTGAAACCTTCTACCTGAACAGGATTGTCAAAATCTTTAAGAATCTTCGCCACATCTGAAAATATAGATTCAGCCTGTAAGCTGGGCTCCGCGTCTCCAGTATCAAACAAGATGCTCGCGTTCAGTTGTATTTCCAACCAGAATTCATTGCTGTTGATGGTAATAACATCGTCATTGATTAAGTCTGAGAATTCATCTTCGAACAAATCGGACAGCTGAGGAAGATCCGCTGTTCGGTCGAAGGCTCCATCGCCGTTCATCGCGTGATTGACATCCTCTTCACCACCATCGGGAATAACACTGGGATCGGCGCGCAGCTGAGGATCACCCACTTGAATAGGGTCGAGTGTCCTGGGGACGGCTTCCGTAAAGACATGATTCAAGGTTTCGGAAAGTACTCGATATTTACTTTCATTCACTTGAGAGATGGAATACATCACTACAAAAAACGCGAACAACAAGGTGATAAAGTCAGCGTAAGAAATTAGCCAGCGTTCGTGATGTACGGTTTCTTCGACTCTACGCCTGACCATTGCATTGCCCCGGCCTTACGGCAAGTAGCTCTCGAGTTTAGTTTCAATCGACCTTGGATTTTCCCCTTCCGCGATAGAAACAATGCCCTCGATAATAAGCTCTCGATATTGAGACTGTTGATGCACACAAGCTTTTATTTTATTGGCAATGGGCAGCAAAAAAAGATTGGCAAAACCCACTCCGTAGATGGTTGCCACGAACGCAATCGCAATACCTGGACCCAACTCGTTAGGATCAGCCAAGTTTCGCATCACGTGAATCAACCCCATCACGGCTCCGATAATCCCTATGGTCGGCGAATAACCTCCCATGGATTCAAAAAAGCGAGCAGCGTCGAGATCACGCTGCTCTTTCACAATCATATCGGTTTCCAATACACGACGAATGGATTCTGTTTCGCTGCCATCCACCAACAACTGCAATCCCTTTTGAGCGAAAGCGTCTTTCTCACTTTCGGCCATAGTTTCTAAGCCCAGCAAACCCTCTTTTCTAGCAGCCACGGCCCAAAGAACAATACGCTGCAATCCCTCATCAAATAATTTTACCGGAGGATTAAACACCCAAGGAAACACTGAAAACGCACGGCGCATTTGATCCCAGGGTGTTTGCAACATGGCAGCCCCGAGCGTGCCACCAATCACAATAATAGCCGCTGGGCCGTTGATCAAAGACTGCCAACTCCCCCCCTCCATAAAGTTGCCACCTATCAAAGCTGCAACTCCGAGAATAACGCCTAGTAAACTGAGAATATCCATAAAAAATGCCTTACAGTTCCTTCGCCAGCGCAGATCCAATCTCACCCAACGGCAAGACTCGGTCGGTTAATTTGGCACGAGCAACTGCCATTGGCATGCCATAGATTACGCAGCTCTCTTGATCCTGAGACCAAATTGCCCCGCCGGCCTGCTTGATCAATCTAGCGCCATCACATCCATCTGAGCCCATTCCGGTGAGCACGACCCCCATGGCCTGATTATTGTAGATATTGGCCGCCGAACCAAAAGTGATATCGACCGAAGGTTTGTAGTTTACGCGATCATCGCCCGGCATAACTTTCACACCGCCTCTTTTATCGAGTAACAGCTGTTTCCCACCTGGAGCGAGCAACGCAGTTCCAGGACGCAAACTGTCGCCATCTTCGGCTTCTTTTATTGACAAATTACATTGGCGATCCAAGCGCTCCGCAAAGGGCTTAGTGAAATTTTCCGGCATGTGTTGAACCAAAACAATGGGTATCGGAAAGTTCTTTGGTAACTTTATCAAGACATCCATAAGCGCCACCGGCCCACCAGTCGACGCGCCGATCACTAGAACACGAACCTTTCCTTTCAGTGATACCGGTTTAACAGGAGAAGAACCTGAATCACGACCCACCGGACTGCGCAAGCCTACGCCCGATCTCGGCGCTTCAGTTTTAGCGACTGTTCTTGGGCGAGCAATCGCCAACAGACGAGAGTGCAGTTTGGCTTTCAAGCTGGCAGAGCTATTGGATATTTCGGAAAAATTCTTTGGCAAAAAGTCGACCGCGCCGGCATCCAATGCATCTAGGGTCGTGCGTGCCCCTTCATAAGTAAGCGACGAAAACATCAAAATTGGCGTCGGCCGATCGGCCATAATCTGGCGTACCGCAGTCACACCATCCATCACTGGCATTTCGTAATCCATTGTGATGACATCGGGTCGCAGCGACTTAGCTTTTTCTACCGCTTCACGCCCATTGCTAGCAACACCCACTACCGTCAATTCTGGATGTTCGTCCAACATTTCTCTAAGGCGCTGCTGAAAAAAATTGGAATCATCGACCACTAGAACCTTCAGAGGCATATCCAGCTCCTGATTACTCTAGTCGATACTAAGAAGAGATTTAGAAAAACAGAAATACTCAAGCGCGGACGCCGAGCAAGAAGGTAAGACTTATGGCAGACAACCAAATCCATGAAAGTTCCGTTGTGTATACGAACACATGACTGCGTGTTCCCTCTCGATAGTCAGCGGACAATGCCCCACTAGGCATGTCCGGCGTAACGTTTCAACATACTGGGCACATCCAAAATCAATGCAATGGTGCCATCTCCGGTGATAGTCGCACCAGCCATTCCGGGTGTGCCGTGCAACATTTTTCCAAGTGGCTTAATGACCACCTCTTCTTGACCAATCAACTGATCAACGACAAATCCAACACGCTGGGTTCCCACGGAGACTATCACTACATGAGCCTCTTCAGGGTTTGGATCATTCACGGCACCAGTCACTAGCCAACGTTTCAGATGAAAGATGGGTACAGCCTTTTCACGCACCGTGACACATTCTTGACCATCAACGATATTCGAACGAGTCAAATCCATATGGAAGATTTCGTTGACGCTCACCAGCGGCAAAGCGAAGGTTTGATTGCCCAGCATAATCATTAACGTCGGCATAATTGCCAGCGTCAAAGGCACCTTAATCGTGATTCGCGTGCCTTCACCCAAGTTAGAGTTGATCTCAATGGATCCATTCAATTGAGTAATTTTTGTTTTTACAACGTCCATGCCGACACCGCGACCAGACACATCCGAAATTTCTTTCTTAGTAGAAAATCCCGGCGCAAAGATCAGAGCAAAAGCTTCATTGTCCGATAAGCGGCCGGCGGCGTCTTCGTCCATCAAACCTTTTTCAACAGCTATTCCGCGCAGCTTATCTGGATCCATACCACCGCCATCATCGGTGATAGATAACAGAATGTGATCGCCCTCTTGCTCAGCTGCCAAAATAACTTTGCCAACTCGAGGCTTTCCACTGGCCTCACGCTCAGCAGGTAATTCAATACCATGATCCACAGAGTTTCGAACCAAGTGAACCAATGGATCTGCCAGAGCCTCTACTAGGTTTTTATCAAGATCAGTTTCTTCGCCTTGCAGCTCGAGGTTGATCTCTTTTTTCAGGTTCCGGGCCAGATCACGTACAACTCGAGGAAAGCGACCAAACACTTTCTTAATCGGTTGCATTCGCGTCTTCATGACCGAGGTTTGCAAATCCGCCGTCACCACGTCGAGATTACCAACCGCTTTGGACAGAACTTCATCATTCGCTTTAAGACCCAAGCGTACTAGACGGTTTCTTACCAATACTAGCTCGCCGACCATATTCATAATATCGTCAAGACGCTGAGTGTCGACTCGCACGGTGGTCTCGCCAGCGGGGGCCGCAGCTTGAGCTGCACCGTCCCGACCGGCACCGCGAGCAGCTGCAGGTGCTGCTTTTGCAGCCGGTTTAGCGGCAGCTGGAGACTTAGCAGGCTCTTTCTGTACCGGCGCCGGTTCGGCACTAGCCTCGGCTTTACCCGCTGGAGCAGCAGCAGAGACTGTCGGACCTTTACCCTTGCCGTGCAAATCATCCAACAACTGTTCAAATTCGTCTTCAGATATTTGATTGTCACCCGAGGCACTAGCCGGTGCGGGTGAAGCCGGTACAGCAGAGGGTTTTGCAGCGGCACTCGGCCCCTTGCCACTACCGTGCAACTGATCCAGTAGTGCTTCGAACTCATCTTCTGAGATTTCATCATTGCCGGAGGCGCTTATTGGGGCCGCGGCTTTTTCCTCAGATTTAGCAGCTTCACCTGCAGCCGGCGCCTTACCTTTACCGTGCAGCTGATCCAGAAGCGCTTCAAATTCATCTTCGGTTATTTCGTCACCGTTGCCACCACCGGCACTCTCGACACTAACTGGAGCAGTTTCTGTCGCCGGCGCGGAAGGCTCTTCATCGGAAATCGCATCAAGAAGCTCTTCAAATTCTGAATCGGTAATATCACCTTCACCGGAGCCACTCCCTAGAGATGATTCTGGAGCGCTTGGTGCTGGCTCATCGACAGCTGGGGCAGCTGCTTCGGCACCGCCCTCGACAAGATCCGCCCCCGAAACCAAGCGCTCCAGTGCTGCCAACAATTCTGGCGACGCTGCGGCCACTTCAACTCGCTGTGAAACTTGCTCGAATTGATGATTGACGGTATCCAGTGCTTGTAGCACGACATCCATCAGCTCTGACGTCACTGAGCGCTGCCCATTGCGGAGAATATCGAATAAGTTCTCAGTAACGTGACAGCATTCAACCATTTCGTTGAGCTGTAAAAAACCTGCACCGCCCTTCACCGTGTGAAACCCACGGAAAATGGCATTCAACAGATCGTTATCATCCGGACGCTGTTCAAGATCTACCAACTGCTCGGACAGAAGCTCTAAAATTTCTCCAGCTTCTACCAAAAAGTCTTGTAGAATCTCTTCGTCATCTCCGAAACCCATTCACAGCTCCTCAGAACTAAAATCAGAAACCCAAGCTCGACAATAAGTCATCAACGTCATCTTGACCTGAAACTACATCATCACGTTTATCGGCGTGTATTTGCGGGCCTTCAGCTTCAACACTTTCGGCCTCCGCTCCCGCCTTGGTTTCTTTATCGGCCTCATCAGCCAAACCTGTAATCTCTTCTACTTGGCCGGCAATACGCACCAAGTTGACCAGACTTTCCTCAACTTCGCGAATCAAGCCAATCACGCGCTTTAGCACCTGGCCGGTTAAATCTTGAAAACCTTGCTCGAGAATAATGTCTTGTAGATTCTTACTCAGCTCACCGGTACCGTCGCGCATATCCCCTAAAAAGGAATCCATACGCTTGTAAACTTCTCGAAATTCATCCGCTGTCATTTCTCGACGTTTCAATCGGCCCCATTCTTGATGTAAAGCCGCAGCCTCCTGGCCGAGATTAAGCGCGATCGGAGCAGATGCCTCCACCATATCCATGGTTTTATCCGCAGCTGACTGAGTCGTTTCGATCACATAGTTCAAACGATCGGAAGCGTCTTGAATTTCAGAAGAATCAATATCTGGGGGGTCGGCGTTAAGATCGCCGTCTACGTGAAAGTTAACGATGGCACTGTGTAAACCGCGAGTCAGTTGCCCTACCGCGGTAAACATGTTTCGATCGCGCACGCTAACAAGCTGTTCTATCAGTTGCGAAGCTCCTTCAAGATCATCGCTTGTCAGCTTTTCAGAGAGTAATTTGGCACAATCGCGAAGCTCTTGAACAAACTCCTGACTACTGTGCAGCTCTGGTTGTATTTCCATCGTCCAACCTTGCTGGTTATCGTTATTATCCGTCGACGCGGTTGAAGATCTTTTCGATCTTTTCCTTCAGGGCAGCCGCAGTAAAGGGTTTGACTACGTAGCCATTAACGCCAGATTGCGCCGCCTCAATGATCTGATCGCGTTTAGCTTCAGCGGTCACCATCAACACAGGCAAGGAGGAGAGTTTTTCATCGGCTCTTACGGCCTTCAATAGATCAATGCCCGTCATGCCAGGCATATTCCAATCCGTTACCAAGAAATCAAAATCACCGCTCTTAAGCATCGGAAGCGCCGTTAGCCCATCGTCAGCCTCTTGAGTGTTGGTAAATCCCAAGTCTCGTAACAGGTTTTTAATAATCCGACGCATCGTCGAGAAATCATCGACAATGAGGATTTTCATGTTTTTATCCAATGCAACCTCCGTAGTCCCGGGGATGGGAATTACTAATAGTCTAGTAGCTGGTTAGCCGCTAGCCAGTTTTTGGCCCAGTTACTGCTGAAAAACCGGCCCTGCTTGCCAAGCCTTTGAAAATTGGTGTTTTTTTGAGCGGAATCCACCGCCTAACACTGGCGGAGTATAGCAAAATTAACGAAGTGAAATCACTCGTTGGCCTGCCAATCCGACAACCTAGAACGCAATCTAAGTGCGGCCTGAGAATGGATTTGGCTGACTCGAGACTCACTCACGCCGATAATTTGACCAATTTCCTTCAGGTTGAGTTCTTCATCGTAATACAACGCAAGAACCAATCGTTCCCGTTCCGGTAATTGAGTTATCGCCTGCGCCAGCGATTGCTTTAGCGATTCTTTCTGAAATCGCTCTTGAGGAGGCGTAAATGCCATACTGATGTTGTCTGGCCCTAGACTGTCACTATCATCATCACCGTAGCTTTCTTCAAAACTGAAAAGTCGACTAGAGGCTGAATCATTAAGCATCGCGTGGTATTCATTCATACCGACACCCAATTCTTCAGCGACCTCTTGATCGTTGGCATCACGGCCGTGTCTCGCCTCAACATTGGCAATGGCCTCGCTCACCCGACGCCCGTTACGATGCACCGAGCGTGGAGCCCAATCCCCGCGTCGCATTTCATCAACGATAGAGCCGCGAATACGAATCCCCGCGTAGGTCTGAAAACTGGCACCTTTAGAGGCATCGTATTTTTGCGCGGCTTCTATTAGCCCCACCATTCCGGCCTGAATAAGATCCTCAACCTGAACACAAGCAGGCATTCTCATCATCATATGATGCGCAATACGCTTCACCAACGGAGCGTATTCTTCTACTTGAATTGAGGTCAGTCCGCGCTGTGTTTCGTCATACATGGCTAAGCCGTCAACTGCTGGCATTCTGTAGTCCTGTCGGTTTTTCTTGTTAGGACGCTGTTAGCGTAATCAAACTCCGGCATGGGCCGTCTGCAATAATCGCTCTACAAAAAATTCGAGATGGCCTCTTGCGGAGCTAGGCAACGGCCACTGATCAACCTGTTCTGCAATCTTTCGAATCGCACTGGAGGCTTTGCAGTTAGGTGCAAACTGCAGTACTGGTTTTTGTTTTTGCACGGCTTTTCGAACATTTTCATCAAAGGGAACATTGCCAACATACTGCAAAGAAACATCCAAGAATCGCTCGCACACCATATTAAGCTTGTTAAACAGCCCTTGCCCCTCCTGTGTGCTTCGAGTCATATTGGCAATCACGCGGAAGCGGAACATATCATGTTCTTTGTTAAGCAATTTAATCAAGGCATAAGCGTCGGTAATCGACGAAGGCTCGTCGCACACCACCACAATCACTTCTTGGGAGGCGCGCACAAAACTAACCACTGTATCGGAAATACCTGCGGCCGTATCCACCACCAAAACGTCTAACTGTTGGCTCAAATCACTAAAGGCATTGATTAAAGCCGCATGCTCTTGCGGCCCTAAAGCCGCCATCTGCTGGACGCCGGAAGAAGCCGGAACGACTTTTACCCCAGCCGGCCCCGTCACCATGACATCAGACAGGCTCACGTCACCGCTCAGCACATCTGCCAAGTTCTTTTCAGCCTTCAATCCGAGCAAAACATCGATATTCGCCAACCCTAGGTCGGCATCCATCAGCACAACGCGTCGGCGCATTTCCGCCAAGGCTATACTCAAATTGACTGAGATATTACTTTTACCTACCCCGCCTTTACCGCCTGTAACAGCGATAACTTGAACTGGACGTGTGGAACTCATGTAATTCCCTTCCCCTAAATTTCGGTATCTAACGACAACAGTTGACTCGAGCGGCTCATCGACGAACTCCTAGGAGTATAGTTGTTTCCCAGCATTCGCCCGACACGATATTCACGCACGAGCCTCACTGTGATTGCCCAATCCAGATTTCATCAAACTGACCGCCTTAGCCACCAGCTTGTGGCCTTTAGCCAGTTGTATATCTTGAGGTATTTCCTGACCGTCAGTGGTGTAACACAGCGGAAGTTGGTGCTCCGTCAACGCACTAATAGCCTCCCCTAATGTGGCTGCCTCGTCCAGTTTAGTCAGAATACAGCCTTGTAGATCAACGCTTTGATGAGCATGGATGGTTGCCTTCATCATTTGTAACTGAGAGTTGCAAGCCATGACCAACAAAGGCTTCACCTCAGCAACAGCGGTCAATGCCGATAACTGCTCTTTCAACTGGCTGTCACCCAAACGGAAACCCGCACTGTCAATCAACACCAGCGGGCAGCCCTTAAGGCTGCGCAAAACAGCCGGCAGATCTTGATTATCATCGACGACTTTAACTTGTACGTTAAGAATACGCCCCAGTGCGCGCAACTGATCATGGGCTGCTATTCGATAGGTATCGGTGGTGACGAGGGCAACATTCTCAGAACCGTGCTCAAGCACATAACGAGCCGCCAGCTTGGCGATGGTGGTAGTTTTGCCCACCCCAGTTGGACCAACAAAGGCAAATACACCGCCCTCCATGATCTGATCCCCACCGCTGACAGGAATCTGATGAGACAAAACCGCCAAGGCGTCCGCCCAGGCTTCTTGCATGGTGTTTTGATTTCTGACTCCGGCAACGACTTTCTCTGCGGCCAGATCGGTCATGCCCATATGTTTGAGGCGACGCATCAAACCTGAACTCATGGGCGTCGCCATTTGCGGGGTGTTGGCCATGCGCGTGAGCTGTTCTTCAAGCAGCAAACGCATATCCGCCAGCTCTGATTGCAGGGCATTCAGCTGTTGTTGCTGCTCGCGGCGCTCTTCATCGTAGCGAGTCTGTATCTGTTGAGTATCTCGGCGTTCCCGCTCGGAAATATCATCGGCATGTGACGACTGAGCGGTTAGTTTGGTGGACCCCACCTGCCCCACTCTATCAGCTGGGGTCTGCACAGCACTCTGTGTTTGCTGACGCGCTTGATCTATATACTCATCGACCGGCGCTCGCTGCTGAAACTGGGCACTATTGGCCAGCTCTGCAATCGTTGAATTGTCAAATGCCTGCTGATCTCGGGCGGCTAGCATCTTTAATCTGGCCTGCTCCATTTCTTCAGCTAATTCTGCCGGAGTCTTGCCCGATGCAGCTCCTCGAGCGGGAGGAGCCCTGCGAGCTGATTCGCCACCGATTGGTTGTCGACTGGCCAATGCGGAAACGTTGTTCTGCTGCAGACTGCCTTGCTGCAGAGCTCGGTTCTGGCTGATAGCTTGGTCAACCACCTGCTGATCGCGCCATGCGCCGTCGCTCCCCATGGGAACATCCACACCCTCGACCGGACGATCCACTGGCCTGATGGCAGTCGCCGACTCAGGCTGCTGCTGCAGACTGGTTAAAATCTCCACGCCTTGCTTGACTCGTCGACTGGACAAAATAATGGCATCGGGGCCCATTTCCTGTCGAACCAGCTCAAGAGCCCTGCGCATGTCTGCTGCTACAAAACGTTTCACGGACATCTTACCTCCTCCTGCGACCCTCGTCGTTCTGAGCGTCTTTCTAGTGAGAGCCTATGCTCCCATGTCTATTCGTCCAACTCACCCACTGCTGTTAGGCATCAACACCGACGGCAGCCTCTATGGTGATTTGTTTATTTTCCGGAACTTCTGTGTAAGCCAACACATGCATATCCGGCAAACTGAATCTCACAAAGCGTGACATCATGCCGCGTATCGGCGCTGCCACCAGAAATATCAAAGGCCGTCCTTGTAATTCCTGCTTCTGTGCTGCATCAATCAATGACCTTTGCAGCTTCTCCGCCAGACTAGGCTCTATTGATGCCGCGCCAGCGCCAGTTTTTTGTGATTGCTGCACTGACTGAAGCAATAACTGTTCCAGCCCAGCATCCAATGTCACCACTGGCAGCTCAGGCTCCTGCCCGACTATGCCTTGAACGATTTGTCGAGATAATCCAACCCGCGACACGGCAATTAGAGTGTCAGGATCTTGACTCTGTCCTGCAGTGGCCGCCAACGCTTCGGCAATGGTTCTCATATCTCTGATAGACACCCGCTCATGCAAGAGCCCCTGCAGCACTTTCAACAAGATATTGAGATTAACCGCCCCTGGCACCAGCTGCTCGACCAATTTCGGAGAAGTCTCTTCCAGCTTATCCAGCAGTTTCTGCACCTCTTCATGACCCAGTAATTCCGAGCTGTGTTTGTGCAAAATTTGATTGATATGAGTGGCCACCACAGTCGAGGCATCGACCACGGTATAACCGAGGGTTTGAGCTTTATCCTTGCGATCTCGGTCAATCCAAACCGCCTCTAAACCAAAGGCCGGATCCGTTGTTGCAATGCCATCGATATTGCCAAATACCTGCCCGGGGTTGATCGCCAGCTCTTTGTCTGGATGCACTTCGGCTTCACCAATCGTGACCCCCATTAAACTGATGCGATAGGCGTTGGGCATCAAATCCAAATTGTCGCGGATGTGAACCGAGGGAATCAAAAAACCCACCTCTTGAGATAGCTTTTTGCGCACCCCTTTGATGCGGCCCAGCAGCTCACCACCTTGATTTTTATCCACCATGGGAATCAACCTATAACCCACTTCGAGCCCTACAACATCCACCGGTTGCACATCATCCCAGCCAATATCGGGAGATTCCGCTGGCGTCACATCTTTGGCATCCACAGTAATGGGAGTCGCGCCTTGACCAGCAGCGGTTACCGCAGGTGAGCCCGGTGACGGCACTAGAGCATTGCCAGCGCCAGCGCCAGCGCCAGCTACCCGAGCAGTAATTTCTGTCTGATGCTGTTTGTAGTAGAGAAATAGTGCTAACCCTGCCGCCAAGAACGCCAAGCTCAAGAAGGAAACGTGAGGCATACCAGGAATGGCACCCATGATAAACAAAATAACCGCGGCTACACCCAATGCCTTCGGTGAATCAAACATCTGACGCATAACCTGACTGCGCATATCTTCTGAGCTGTTGACCCGCGTTACCATGATGGCCGCCGAGGTCGACAACAGCAGCGATGGTATTTGTGCGACCAGACCATCACCGATGGTCAGCAAAATGTATTTTTCTAACGCGTCTTGAAACTCCAGCTCATGCTGGATCATTCCGACAATCAAACCGCCGATAATGTTTAACACCAAAATCAAAATACCGGCAATAGCGTCACCGCGCACAAACTTACTGGCACCATCCATTGCACCGTAAAAATCCGCTTCCGACGCGACATCTTCACGGCGTGTTCGAGCCTCATCTTGGTCGATTAAACCGGCATTCAAATCAGCATCGATGGCCATTTGCTTACCCGGCATGGCATCCAAGGTAAACCGTGCGCTTACTTCCGAGATACGACCGGCACCTTTGGTCACCACCACAAAATTAATAATCATCAGGATGATAAAGATAATGATACCGACCGCGTAGTTGCCGCCAATAACCACCTCACCAAAAGCCTGAATTACCTTACCTGCCGCATCGCCCCCTTGATGCCCTTCCAACAAGACCACACGAGTAGATGCCACATTCAATGCCAGCCGCATCAAGGTAGCGACCAACAATATGGTTGGAAATACCGCAAAATCTAGCGGCCTTAAGCTGTAGACCCCTACTAGCAGAACTACAATCGAAAGCGCGATATTAAAAGAGAAAAAGATATCGAGAAGAAATGGCGGCAGTGGCAGCGTCATCATGCCCAGTAGCATGAGCAGCAACAGAGGCACGCCCAAATTGCCGCGCCCCACACTACGGACGTGATCAACAGCGGTTTTTCGATCAATGGAACGCGCGAATTGGCGGAATTCAGACAGTTGTGATGCCATAGGACTACGGTTTCTTGACGCTTATAAGAGAATTACCTCTTACATCGCAAGAACCGTACCTATTTAAAATTCCTCAGAAATTTTTTAAACAATCAGCGTTCACGATCAATGCGATTCACTGACAGGGTTTATTCAATTGACGATAATAGAGCGATCTAGGCGCGCTAGAGTCGGTGCAATCAGACTGCTAATGTACAGGTAATCATCGGTTTCACTGGCGCCGGTTGTCAGCGGGTAAATTGCGCTTGGATCCTGTAGATTTTCCAGAATTTCTCCCTCTCCCGATATGGCAAGAATATGACCGTAGCGCTGAGCTTCAGGTCGCACAAAAGCGGGCATACGCTGAACCACTTTGCGCATGAATGGTTTGTCAGCCAACCTATCCAGTATGGCGATTCGTGGCGATGTAAACCCCAGCCAGAAGCGCCCTTCGCGTCCAGCCAAAATGTTATCGGGAAAGCCCGGCAGATTATCTAGAATCACTTCCGAGCGGCCTTGCTTTTCACCTGTCAGCCAATATTTCCAGACTCGATATTCTGACGTTTCGTTAATCAACAAAAATTCATTATCAGGATCGATAGTGACGCCATTGGCAAAACTGAGTTTTGACATGATCACACGGGAAGACTCAGTGATGGGATCGTACTATATCAAACGCCCCGTATACTGATGCTCAATTATATCTACCAAGCTAGCTTTATACGTGCTGCCATAAGTCTTTGCGGAGAAACGCGCGGTGGAATCGGTGAGATAGATCTTTCCATCCGCAGACATCACCAAATCATTGGCGTACTGCAATGGCTGACCTTCAACTTCAGTTAGCCGACGGGTTAACACACCTTCCGCGCTGATATGGAACACCCCTTCAAAAGCATCAGCCACCCAAAAATCATTATTGCTTCCCAAACAAATACCTAAGCCACGCCCGGGCAACTTAACCCACTTTTCGCCCTCCAGCTCGCCTTTCTTCCAGCGCACAATCCAACCTTGCTCAGTGGTGGCGTAAACGTTCCCTACTGCATCGACGACAACGCCTTCTGGACCACTTTGATCACCCATGCTCAACTGCTCGACATTCTTCAAAACATCATTAACCGCAAAGTCTCCAAGGTAATCCGGCGCAGTCGGTGCTCGCCACGCCAAGGGCTCAATCACCACGGGCCAAAAACAGAAATAAGCAACCAGCAGCATCAAAAGCCCGAAAAATGTTTTTACTATCATGCTCTGCGATCTCCGAATAAAAAGATGAGCTTACTGGGTTTCTGAAAAGATATCAGCCGCAGCTCTCCGCCAACCAAATTAGGATGAGAGTTTAGGGATCAAATTGCATGTCTTTAGGGACAGGAATATTACGTGGATAGTCTGGTCGCTCGCCTCGACCTTTTCGATAATTCGACAGTTGAAACACGTAGGCCAATACTTGTGCAACGGCCATATACAAGCCTGCGGGAATTTCTTGATCCACTTCAGTGGTGTGGTACACCGCGCGCGCCAATACCGGAGACTCCATGATTTGGATGTCATTGGCGTTGGCAACTTCTCGGATTTTCAACGCCACAAAGTCGACGCCTTTTGCAACTACGATGGGGGTTTCCATGCTATCGGGGTCATACTTCACCGCCACCGAAAAGTGCGTCGGGTTGGTGATAACGACATCGGCTTCCGGTACCGCCGCCAACTGGCGATTATTGGCCATCTCACGCTGCAACTGCCTTATACGGCCCTTAACCTCGGGCTTACCCTCGGAATCTTTCATTTCATCCTTGATGTCTTGGCGAGACATCTTCAGCTTGCGCGAGTTATCCCAAATCTGAAAGGGAACATCCACCAAAACAATAAATATGGTCACTGCCGATAGCGCAATTGCCGCCCAGCCGGAAATTCGCAGTGAATCGACGATGGAGGGCTTTACTGCCTGATTGGCCAACTCCAGCATGTCCTGCTGCATGCTTATCAACAACACGATCGCGAGACTGAGAATCAAAATGACCTTTGCCAGCGCTTTAACCAACTCCACCAACCCCTTGACGCCAAACATGCGCTTTAGGCCTTCCATCGGATTCATGCGGCTGGCCTTGGGTGCCATTGCCTTGGTGCTCCACAGCCATCCACCCAACGCGATTGGACCCAGAATTGCTGCTACTACCAGTACGGCAAACAACGGAAACAGAGAATACAAGGCATCGGCGAAGGAATGCGTAAGATGAGAAATCATCATTGCCGGATCAAAGATCACTTCTCGTTCAAACTGAAAGTTAAATCGAAGAATATCCAACAGTCGCTGAGACATAAAAGGCGCGAATACGAATAAGGCAATACTGCCCGACAACAAAATGGCTGACGTGGTTAATTCCCGCGATCGCGGAACTTGCCCGTCCTCACGGGCCTTACTGAGCCGCTTCTGCGTGGGCTCTTCTGTTTTTTCCTGACTGCTGTCGTCTTCAGCCATCAGCGGATATCCAGAAAGTTGTAGAGAACATTAAAGCCTTCTTCCATGAACAGCTGATAGTTCGGGAAAAAACTTGGCATGCTGTACCAGATCAAAATCAAACCAAATAGCAGTGTGATCGGAAAGCCCACCGCAAATACATTCATCTGCGGAGCTGCTCGACTCATCACACCAAAAGCCAAGTTCACCACCAACAGCGACGTCAATACCGGCATGGCAATCAGCAACGCACGACTGAACATCCAAGTGCCGCTGCTGGCCACCTGGTAGAAGATATCAGCACCAAAGCCTGAATTAGAAATTGGATAGGTGGTAAAACTCTCAATGATCATTTGAAAGACCGCCAAATGACCATTGACACTCAAAAACAACAAAGTCGTCAGAATCAAATAATACTGGGACACAACGGTAACTGTCACACCACTGGCAGGATCGTTCATCGAAGCAAAGCCCAAACCCATTTTCATGGCCATGAACTGCCCCGCCAAAACAAACACGTGAAATATCACCTGCAAGAAAAAACCAATGGTAATTCCGATAATGATTTGCTGAATAATAATCAGAAAGCTGTCAACAGAAAGTGCCGGAACCGCAGGCATAGGAGGCAACAACGGAACTATCAGTAAGGTTACTGCAATTGCCAGCACGACACGAACTCGTGCCGTTACCAGCCTTGTACCAACTATCGGCATGGACATGAACAGTGCCCCAATCCGAAAAAGCGGCCAAACGTAACGGCCAACAAACTCGGTAATCTGGGCGTCCGTTAGATACCACATTCAACTAACCAATCAGCTGCGGTATTCGAGTGATCAACCCTGTAAACAGATCCATGAACTGGGCGATCAACCAAGCGCCGGCGACCATTATCGTACCCAGTGTAATGAGCAGCCTAGGCAAAAAGCTAAGTGTTTGCTCGTTAATCTGCGTCGCCGCTTGAAACATACTCACCAACAAACCAACAGCCAAACTGGGGCCTACGATAAGCGCAACCATGGTGACGGTAAGAAAAAAAGCACTTCCCAATAGATCCATTACCACTTCAGGAGTCATAGGATGTTCTCCTCTTGCACAAAATCATTCATCCGTAGCTAGCCGCTAACGTACCAATAATCAACGCCCAACCATCCACCAAAACAAACAACATAATTTTAAACGGCAAGGAGATAATCAGAGGGGACAACATCATCATACCCATCGCCATCAAGACACTGGCAACCACAATATCAATGACCAAAAACGGGATAAAGATAATGAAGCCAATTTGGAATGCGGTTTTTAGCTCAGACGTAACAAACGCCGGCACTAGGATATTCATCGGTAGCTCTTCAGCAGTTTGCACATCTCGTTCGTCGGCGATCTCCATAAACAAGGCAATATCGGACTCGCGAGTTTGAGCAAGCATAAAACCATGAAAGGGTTTCTGCACACGTTCGAAGGCTTCACCCGCATTGATGGTTTGATTGATGTAGGGCTGCAATGCCTCTTCGTTCACCTGCTTAAAAACCGGCGTCATAATGAAGAACGTCAAGAACAAAGTCAGACCGATCAAAATTTGATTAGAAGGTGACTGTTGCAAACCTAATGCCTGTCTCAAGATTGCAAAAACAATAATGATTCGCGTAAATGACGTCATCATCATCAGCAGTGCCGGCAACATTGACAACACTGTCATTATCGCCAGAATTTGCAAGGTCACTGTATAATCTTGGGAACCATCGGGATTGGTTTGAACGGTGACGGCCGGCAAGCCCGGAATACCCTTCATTGCCATAGGCTCAGACGCTGTCGACGCTGCGGCTTCGATAATGTCACTGCCAGCACTTTGTGCTGCAACACTGCCCGAAAAAACAATGCCGCCGAACACTGAAAGCAGTAACAACGCCAGTTGAATGTGGGGTTTTAGTACCTGACTAAATTGACCAAGTGCACTCACGATTTAACCGATCCCCTTGACAAAATTTCTTTCAGTTTGACCGAGAACTCTGAAGTAGATGACTGCCCTGCGGCCTCTAAATCCACCGGCTCATCAAACACATGGAGTGTATTAATCTGTGTAGGTGTGATACCTAACAATAGATGCTGACCGCCCACTTCAACCAACGCGATTCGCTCGCGAGTGCCCATCGGCAGAGCAGCCACCACTTTCATTTGCTGACTGGCAACCAGCGTTCCCTGCCCAACGCGTTTGAGTATCCACGCTAAAGCGAACACCAAGCCAATAACGAACAACAATCCCAGCAGCACCTGCAGCATATAGGCACCCTGATTGGGCATAGGGGGAGCTACTGCATTTTTTTCCGCCTCCGCGACAACCAAGGAGGAATTTAGCAACAGGATCGAAGCCCAGACAATGACTGCCCGCAATCTTGAGCTTACAAACCCACAGATCGGAAATAGACGCGGCATATTGATCGTTTTCATCACGGCAGTATCTCGACAAGCATCCAACCCAGCGTATCGCTGGGTTGGAGAATAGTATCAACGCAAACGCTTGATGCGTTCCGCTGGACTGATGACATCGGTCATGCGAATACCGAATTTTTCATTCACTACAACCACTTCGCCATGAGCGATCAAAGTACCATTCACCAGCACATCCAATGGTTCACCGGCCAAACGATCCAACTCGATCACCGAGCCCTGATTGAGCTGCAGTAGGTTGCGAATCGTAATTGACGTAGAACCCACTTCCATGGCAATGGTTACAGGGATGTCCAGAATCACATCTAAGTCCGGGTTGTCACCGGTTAGTACCGGGGATTCATCTTGCAACTCTTCCAGCTCGACCTGAGAAACATCAGCGCCGTCCGCACCAGCATCACCGCCTTCTGCTTCGGCCATAGCCGCGGCCCACTCATCGGCCATGGCATCTTGATTCACGTCTTCGCCATTGTCATCGATCACATCTTCGTCACTCATCTTTGTTTTCCTCAATCACTTCTGGCTTGGTGGACAGGTTTTGATATTTCGATCGATCAATCAATTCGGAAACCTTGAGCGCTAAGTTGCCATTGGACTGTCCTAACTCACTCCGAAACATCGGTACTTTATTGGCGGTGACAACCTGAAATTCAGGCAATTCAATTGGAACCACGTCACCAGTCTTCATTTCAACGATATCGCGCAAAGTAATTTCTTTGTGTGCCAGCTCGCACTCAAGCTCCACCTTGGCTTCCATCACATCATTGCGCAACGCAACAACCCAGCGATCATCAAGTTCATCGGTATCGGTTTGTAGGCCAGCATCCAGCATCTCTCGGATAGGCTCAATCATGGAATATGGAATGGTGATGTGTAGGTCGCCACCACCACCATCCAACTCGACATGAAAAGTGCTAACCACTACCACTTCACTAGGACTGACGATATTCGCCATCGAGGGATTAACTTCTGAATTCACGTACTCAAAATCAATTGGCATAACTGCCTTCCAGGCTTCTGCCAAATCTACGAAGGCTTGATCGAGCACCATTTGCACAACTCGCAGCTCTGTAGGGGTAAATTCACGCCCTTCGATTTTGGCGTGTCGACCGTCGCCACCAAAAAAATTGTCGACCAATTTGAACACTAGTTTGGCGTCTAAGATAATAAGAGCGGTGCCACGTAGAGGTCGAAATTTGACCATATTGAGACTGGTGGGCACATAGAGCGTGTGCACATATTCGCCGAACTTCTGGATCTGAACACCGCCCAGAGAGACATCCGCTGAACGGCGCAGCAGGTTAAACATACTTATGCGAGTATAACGAGCAAAACGCTCATTAATCATTTCCAACGTAGGCATTCGCCCACGAACTATTCGATCCTGACTGGTTAAATCATAGGATTTAACCGAACCCGGATCCTCATCGCTCTCCGTTTCGACATCGCCATCATCGACGCCGTGGAGTAACGCATCAATCTCGTCTTGTGACAGTAGATCTTGCACTTAGCGTTCCCGCCTTGTTGTATTCGGTTACTGCATGACTAAATTAGTAAACAACACCTGCTCGACACCGGGCTTGCCGATTTCTTGCTCCAGCATGCGCTGCACTTCTTCTAGAGCCATTTGTCGCAATAACTCTTTGCCTTCAGCCGTTTGCAGTTCACTGTAATCTTGGCCGCTGAACAGCATCAACAGTCCGTGCTGCAGCATTGTGCTGTGCTCTTCGATGGCGGCCACAACATCTTCCTCGCGAACCATCAAACTGACTTCTGCTTGCAAAAAACGCTGACGACCACGCGCGTTGAAATTCACGATAATGGTGGGTTTGAGAGGGAAATAAATTGCTGGTTTTCGCACCTCTTCGACGGACGCCGCATCAGCCTCACTGGCGGTATCCTCACCCGCAGCTCCTTCATCGCCACCCATCATCTTTAACGCAAACAGGGTCCCGCCGACCGACAGCCCCACCAGCACCAACCCCACGACAATCATAATGATCAATTTCTTCTTGCCGCCGCCGGACTCTTCAACGCCTTCTTCGTCTTCTGCCATGTCAAAAACCTGTCGCTCTACTCTTAAAACCAAATAGCAGCAAGAGCCGTGCCATTAGAACCAGCCGAGCGCTCGCCCCTCTTACTAACAGCAAGCCTAGCTCAACTTTTTAACAGACAACGAATTAGATGCGGGAAGTGCTGCTTACTAGAGAAAAAAAGAGAAAAGCGGCATTGAGGAGACTCGAATACCGTTTTAGACAGGCGCGTACGTTAGAAGTGATGAGTTAAAAACGCTCGCAGGACAGATACGGACGATAATGAACCTTCTCATCGACCCTGGGAGATGAAAATCTAGACCATTGAAAACTCGGTATCGGCCACTTCACGCAACCGCACCGCGTAGCTCCTAGCTCGTAGCCCGTAGCTCCTAGCCCGTAGCCCGTAGCCCGTAGCCCGTAGCCCGTA
>CERE01186669.1_pt1 | contig 56373 bp, 86 predicted proteins | sample 530911 | NCBI WGS metagenome assembly CERE01 (sample SAMEA2621092, study PRJEB7988) | marine metagenome | biome: marine biome (ENVO:00000447); feature: mesopelagic zone (ENVO:00000213); material: "saline water (ENVO:00002010), including plankton (ENVO:xxxxxxxx)" | depth 800 m
AAACAGGCTCTTTTCAATTCAACAACAGTTAATCCGAACATAGCCTTCCAAAATTGAGCGTTGAACCTATACGCCCATACGAAAAATTAACGTTGTAGGTATTGGAGTTTCCGACTTCAACAACTTCAATGTTGTATTCCTTGTTAGAATTACCTTCCTGAAAAGTAAGTCGCACTTTATAAACTGACATATACACTATCTCCGGTTGGGTTATGTATTCAGCATCTCACGGAGAGCAATCGGCGCTACTTTCTATGATTTTAACGATATGAGTTTAATGAAGTGTTGTGGCCTGGTTGTTCCTGGTCTGGAAAAGAGATTCTGATGACGGCGTCACGAGACAGAAGGATGTCGGTGACACTATGGAGGCGATGGAAAGCCATGACGGCGTAATAAACTGCGGGAGTGGATTACCTTAGCCTGGTGGCAGCCGGTGGGAGGCGTCTTTAATTCTTGACGGCATAATGAGCAGGATGTCGACTCGTAAATGTGCACCTTCTCTTAGTAATTTGCTCTTTTTAGGGCTGGAGTCGAGTGAAGTGGCCTGTAATATCTGTTCCCTGGACTGCAGTTCTTTCCAAATTTGCAAATATATTGACGGCGTCAGGAAACACTGGTTGCCGTCGCTTGCCTGGTAGCTTCTCTCAATCTAGTGACACCGTCACGAATATACTCAACCGTCGCCTGGTACCTGGACATCCAATTATGTCGTGTGTAATTCTGACGCCGAAATGGAAAAACAGAGGGGGATATTCGAACACCTGGCTCGGCCAGTCCCGACTTGGCATATTGCCTTTAATTATAACGATGGGTAACCACATTAGGGCGTCAAAGTATCTTACGAACACAAATGCCCACTACCCCCTGGGCGAAATATTGGCCGGTACACTATATTATGGACTTGGGCGGCCACTACCCCCTGGGCGAATATCAGCCGCCACAATCGTTTAAGTACTTGTATGCTCCCCCACCTTTGGCCTGATACCTGTTCCGACGCTTCGGCTGCCTTCTGCTCGGGTGGTTACGCCGTCATGAGAGAATTAGATAGCCACATATATTGCCTGGTTATGCCTGGATATCATGATCATGAAAGTCCCTAATTTCAGTTATGGCGTCAGGAATAACACATAAACCCGGAAGCTAACTGCCATTCATGACGACCTCACGATAATTTACTGCCTATCTTTCAGATGTCGCCTGGTGTTTGCCTGGGAATATGACATGAAGCGTTTATTACGCCGTCATTAAAAAAACCGGATGTCGGAAGCAAAGAGGCGGGGCCGGAACCAGGTGCCATGATCATGAGGCAGGCTAATTTTTGGTTACGACGTCAAGGAAGGGTGTTTTTATGAAAAGATTTGTTGGCATTCAACACAGATTACCCGTAAGGCATGGCTATTATGATGCCGTCACTGAAATTCTGCTATGTATTCAAAATGGGCGCCTGGTGTACCCAGGACTGAAGGATCACGATATTCGGTAATTTCTATTACGCCGTAACGAGAAAATGCTGTTGTATTGCCTGGTTAGCCTGGACATATCCGGCGTGTTGTGTCGGATGGGTTATCCAGGACGTAGGATCATGAAAACCCAATAAATGCCATGACGCCGTCACGACAAAATGGAAGGTTCTACCCGGAGATGCCTGGTATTACCCAGGGAGCATGATCATGATAACGGTGGTTTTCTCCTGACGCCGTAATGACTGCTTGTTCATCGTCGACACCCGAAGTATCAGCAAGCATCATCCCTTATCAATTACGCTTTTATCTAAGGTGAGTTGTCATGATTCGCACAAAGTGATTCACTGACGCTATTGTTCTCATGAAGATAGTACACTGGTGCATAAGGAGGAGGTGCATGGTCATATATGAATACAAACAAACCAGAAAGCAGCGTTCGCGCATCCTTTTTAATATGGCCGCGATGTGTTGGGTTTATGTACTGGGTTACTGGGCATATCTTCACTTTAGCGAGGAACCGGCCAATGAGCAGTTTCACCTGATCGTACATTTGGCGTTCCCGATAGCCAGTATGATTTTATTTTGTATTGGCTGGTGGATGCGTTCTCATGACGCCGCGTATATGGCAGAAGTGACGGACCAGGCCATCACAGTAAGCTATCCCAATGTACCGAACTGGTCATTCAGCATTCCATTGTCTGAAATTAAGCGTTTCGAAAGCCGTTCATCACTGGGCCCCGGTGGGCAATCCGTAACCATGCCCGGGATATTGACCACCAGCGGTACCTTTCATGAAATATCCATGAACTATGGCAACAGCGTTAACGACATGTTTAAAGCCGTGCAAAAAGTCCGACCTGATGTGAAATTTCCGTCCAAGGTTAACATGCGTGTTGCTGGTGGGTTTGGCATAGATAAAACATACAGGGATTAGCATCTTTTATTAGCGACACATTTGCATGCTTTTTGCGACGTCAGATAAGGGCTTAAGTGCGGTTCTCAATGATATTCTGACATGAACATATGTTTACTACTTTTCATCATGCAAAAAAAACCCGCTAGCAACAGGCTCGCTAACGGGTCGGGAAAGGCCGGAGTGCCATGGCGCACGACTCAATTTGCAACTCCGGCTAACAGGAACTCAGGAGAGTCGAGGAAGATTAAAGGGTCGGCCTTTCCACTGACGACAACATCAGACAGGATCACATGAGCCAACTTATTACCCTTCTCATCAACGGCCACCAGTTGCGGATATAGTTCCCCTTGGCAGGACATAACAAAGACGTCATTGACTAAGAGTGACTGTGCCAGAAGTGTTTTCATTTTATGGATGACGATTCTATTCGCCGTCACGAATGGGGCTAGCGAACTCTTTTGGCCGAATACATGAATGCGGTCGACGTTGTTGTCCATAATGACTGTGCTGACACTATTCAAAATAAATACCTCACAGGTTGATTAAACTGGCGGCTGGCCTGATTGTGGTTAGCGTATTGCTTAAGGTACCGAGCCGGACGAAATTCGTTGAATGCCTGTCTCTGACAAAGTCGAAACAGCCATCTGTCCCACGCTTTGTTGTTTGAATAGCGCTTCGGGTTATTACAAATGGCTTGCGGTTCCGTTGGGTGCCCACCCACGATGTCAAATGCCGGTATCACCAGATGACGGTTATCAGGTTGGCTGTGGCCGTTATCAGCTGCAGCACACGACAATCCCACCCATAATGAGCAGGCGATGATAAAACGACTTCTAAGCATGGTGTTCCCCTTTCAAGTAAGTATGTATCTACTCTACTAAGCATTTGGGAGTGCGCTATTTTTAAGGGTCGGTGCCGACATGCGACAATGACGCCGTCAGTATTTAATACCAATCCGGATATGAGAGCGGTGGTGCAGGGTAAAAAAAACGCCACCGGATGGCAGCGTTAAGGATCCACGTCCCTGTGGAAGCAAAGAAAGCATAATGGAACAACAAAGAATGTATTAGGTTTGGTTTTGGCACCTGGGTGAACCAGTCATAATAGTACTGACTGGAATAGAAATTTGCGTTCACTGCAAAAAAAAAGCCCCCAGTGGACGGGGGCAAAAGGGTCGTAGTTTAGGTTGGGACTACGATTACATTCATTTAAGTGTATTAGCGACTAAAGCCACCAATAACAGCACTTAAGCCCGGCTTAGTTGTTATAGTTGCCATACCCCCCTTGTTGCTGGTTATTTTGGCGTGGCGGGCGTTGTTGATAGCCTTTGCCATTACCGTTGCCATTCGTTTGGTATCCACCCCGGCCCTGCGGTGGTTGTTGCTGATAGCCACCCTGCTCTTGTGGCGGCTCCTGTTGGTACCCACCATTTTGGCTATTGTTCTGTGGGCGTTGCTGATGGTTCTGACCACCGCCCTGCTGGTGGTTGTTTTGGCCATTCTGGCGGCTACGACCTTGAATATCTTTAATATCAGGGCGTGCCATGTGAATGACAATGCGTTTTGCTTCGAGTTTTAACGCACTGCGTGGTTGACCTGTGTTGCGATCTTCCCATTTTTCTTCAACCAGTTTGGACTCAATCAACACATAATCACCTTTATTCAATGTGTCAGTATTTTTGAGTGCTGAACTGCCCACTTTGTATTCAACGAAGTATGAACGGTCAATCCACTCACCGGGCTGGTTGTTGTTACCTTTTTTGAAGTAACCATCATCAATGATGACGCCGATGGAGCCATAAGGCCCGTGAGCGCCGTTACGAATATCAACGTGTGCAATATTTCCGGAATGGCGACATTCATTCACTTTTAGCAAGTTCATGGTTTTACCCCTATGTAAATTAAGATTTAGTTTATTCAAGGTACCTATTCAGTTGTTGAGGGATCTCGCTGCAATCAACCTTGAACAATTTCATTACACACCCGTTTTCAAATCGCGCCACTTTTGTAAGTGACTGAAATTAAATGAGTAATAGCAAAGTTAAGTGTATAAGTTTTCAGCGGCGTAAATAGCGAGGGGCTTGTGGTTAATGGCCTTGGCTGTTCTGGCGCCGACGACTATACAAACTCGCTCGCTATGGATAGCGCCGGCCTTGTATCTGACGGCGTAATGCACTGGTAATAACGTTGCCTGGTTCAAAGGGCCCAGTTAGGTGGGATACATGGGCAATCGACTGTAATGCCGTTACGGAATTATTGGTCAATACCGTTATTTGCCTCGTGTTCCTTGTGGATGCCTGCGACTGTTAATGACGGCGTCAAAGTTCAGCCATTCGGTTGATGTTGTGAAGCTCTTCCCTTATTAATTTAGGGTAAGTTGAACAATTACATTCCAATTAAGTGGATTTAAAAATATGGCAAGTAAAAATTTTATTTTGATGTGGTGCGCAATAAAAACAATAGGTTGCATGCAAAATAGATGTAGATTTACAAAAAAGTATCATACTTAATATCAGTGCCTTCAAACTCAGCTTTTAGACAAAGAGCGGGAGATCAGTCTCTTGCACTGGATTTCTTTCTTTGTCATAAGCTAACAAATGAAGGTCAGCTTAATCGGGGGGCTTTCAGTTACCTCTGATTGACATAAGCTACTTTTTTAAATGAGTTGAACCATGTTGAAACCAGCTTGGAGTTGAACCTTGGTCACCAATAAAATATTTTACTATGGTGAAAGCCAGTATATATGGTGGCTCTGTTTTCATGAGCTCCGTCCAAATTGTTTTTGCTTCAGGGCCACTGGATTTCCTATCATCTGATTTCATGTGTATAAGCCTATCTCTGATATTTTTTAGGTCTTTAAATCCTTGCCAAGACCGGTCTCTTCCTTTTGGAGTTCCTACTTTTAAAATTGTCGGAATTATTTTATCTAGCTTTTCATCAATCGAGACCCAACGTTCAATCTCTTCTTTTGTATAGATTTCTGTAGCTTTTTTACTTTTCTTTTCATACCTGAAATCGGACGGAATTATTTCATTAACAAAGGCTTCAAGCGCTGTGAAAGCAAAGACAATAGATTGCATTATTAACTCAAGATAATCTATTGCATCACTGTCACATCGAAAGGAAACTTGGTTTTTAATAGATTTATCCAGGCCAGATGCTTTTCTTAACTCTCTTGCCTCGAGCCATGTTTTTTTTGAAATGTTAAGACAACTAGCGGTTGCATTCGGAATTGGTAATGTTAAGTGCTTTTTTTTTGTTAATTCTATAATCGAGATTACTGTGATTTTGGAACCTTTTAAATGCGTATCTCCAGTCCAAGGAGATTTCCAGTCTTCACTTAAACTACCCTGAGTTTGCAGTCTCCAATCTGTTCCATTTACCATCTCAAATATATCCGTCAAATAACGTAGGCTTTTACATTAGCAAACGATAACAAATGCAGATTGTTTTGTCCGCTTCACGTTGTGCACCGTGAAGTATGAATCTTTTGTAAAACAACAACAGGCAAGCTACGCGTTAGCCATGGATAAAGACTGAAGATAAAACCGTTGACCGGCCCCTACATCATAAGTACCTGTTTAACCTATTCAAAAGGCGCAAATAAAAATACAGACTAAAGATGTTTTAATTGAGGCAAAACACGATTTAAACCAGCAGGTTAAACTGAATACGCTGCCAAGGTGCTCATTAGGAAAGATTGATGCCAGACAGTAAGATGGTTTATGACGGAACTAAGAGAGCGAGCATGTACATCTGGTGAACCACAATGAGGCCGAGCAACTAAGTGGTGATTACCAGGCTTTTATCCACCAGCTCCCTGGAAAGCCATACATAGAGGAGCAAAGCCAGTAAGCGACGGATTCACAAGCCACCAGCGCCAAATAAAAATACCTGCAGGAATATTTTTATTTGGCAGCAATAGTTTTTACAAACAACACAATAGGTATTACCGGTCGACGTTGGGTAGGACTGCCTGCTTAAGTCGATACAGGCTCATTGTGTATTGTATACCGGTACTGGTGTCTTCTACACGCCAGCCTTTTTTGCCTAACTTCGCGATCAGGCGGTATACCTGGCCATTGTAAGTAACCTTGTCATTGATAGAGAGTTGCTTAATAGCAGCAGACTTGGCCGCCCGGGCATTTTTCGCCTGAAGGACGCGTTCTATGTAGGTTCTGACGGTATCATTACGGCGCCAATACCATTCGGCTCTGAGTTTTTTTAATATCTCTGCAGGAATACTGTTTCCAGTGAACCCCATATCCACTGACTCAGACTTTACCGAAATTTGGCCGGCGTAACTGGAGAGCGTATGCCGCTCGACGTAATAGAACCGGGCATTGCTGGTGGTCAGTATGCCGCCGAGCCAGAGTGTATTGCCTGACACCTTAATGTCAGAGAGTGCCAGATCAGGGCGTTTTTTTGCTTGGTTGCGCAGTTCATTGAACACGTCTTTGGTATTCATCGAGATTGGATATGACGTACTGGACATGAAAATCTCCAAAATGAAAAAGGTCATGTTCAGTATTTCACGACTCACACATCCGGCTACTTTCTTAAAAATGCATCGCTAAAGAGTCATTTTAATTCTCTAGAGAATCGCGAATGTTATTCAGGATGTCAAATTGACACCCAAAATGACAAGTCATTGATAATAATGACAATAATAAACCACTCCTCAAGTTAACTTAATACATTCTTATTGAGATAATTACGAGGATTTAGTTATGGGCCGACGACAACGACATGGATTTTTTTCAATGGATCAAAACCATCGCAGTATCCTGCTGGAGATAATTCGATCAAGTCGTATGCCAATCTCACGCAGGCGAATTGTAGAAGAACTGGTGGTTCACCCGGATGTGAAGGTAGAAATTACACCGGAGATGCGTTCTGCGCTGCAGGATCAGGTTACCTGGGAGTTAAAGTTATTGCGTGCTGACGGCGTAGTATTTCTGGTCGGCAGCGGCAGCAATACTGCATACACGACGAAAAGGGGGTACCTTGAAGGGGATGAGCCACCACCAGCAAACGTTGTACGAAAGCACCTGCGTATACCGCCACTCAACAGTAAAGCGCTGGTTTTAGATTACTTAAGAGAGTTAGCCAGCAAGCGAACGAAGACTCACAATGTTATTAAAGAACATCAGGACAAGCTAAAGAATATTAATCAGTTGCAGGCCATGGCAGAACGGAAGTTGCAAAAGCTGATTGAAGCAGAGGAAGATTAAAAAGAGTTGCGGCTCGCCGGTACCCCTACCGGCTCAAACGCCGCAATCTTTTGCGGAGATGCGTTAACTGTAACCCGGGATTAACTGGCCGCTACTTTGTTGGATGTGCTTCTGGTGGGAACATGTCTACGACCTGACGATAAACGGATCGGCTAATTTGGCCTTGAGTCATACTCAGTTTGGCAAACCTCAGGATCTTCTTACCTTTCTCTATCCAGTGCTTGTCTTGTATAACGATGCCACGCTTATTTTCGTCAGTGGCTATCTGGAGTAAAGCACGGCGTAATAACAGATCATCAATTTCGTCTTCAAGTCGTTGTAGGTTATTCAGCGGTTGGCCCGGCTGAACTTCATCAAATCCAAAACGAGTAAGTTTGCTGGCCCGCTGGCCGACTTCATTGCATTCCTCTTGAACTAAAACTGATAAAAATTGATGTAAATTCATAGTGACTCTTTAAGTGGACTTATACCAAATTAATGTATTAGAAGGTGTTATTGACTACGCGGCTAATTTGTTACAGGGTGACGGGGCTAAAAATCCAGATGGAGTTATGGGAACGAAACTGGAAAAAAGGAGAGCAAATGAAGTTGCATACACTAGCAGTCGTTACACCAATTTTGTTGGCGGTTTTATCAACCCCATCTTCTGCAGAAAATGTTACGAAAGCATCAGGCGGTTCAATAAAAACCGTTCTTATTCAGGATATAGTATTAAATGGTGATTCGAGTTTGACCCGAGAGTGGATCACCGTTCATGACAGCATCATACCCGCGGATATCGAGGGAACCGCGGGAGTGACAACGATATATGAACGTGGACGGAATTACTCCAATGGCGATTATAAATACACTTCTGAATTTACGTTGACGTCGAGTGAAGCGCTCTCAGCGTTTGAAGTAAGATTTCTGACTTTCGATATCTGGGGCGACCATGTCCGTAACCTATCAATTACGAAGATCATGGACATACCTGCTGGAGAACAAAAAAAGATTAGCGGGAAATGGAATGTCTATTCGGAGAATGAGGTATCAGAATACTATGCGTCAATTGCCTATATTGCGCAGGTTCGCACGGCAAGCGGGCAAGTCATTAAGGCAGACCCAAGGGTAGTACTTGAGGAAGCCCGGAAATTTACAGAGAAATTTGCTGAGGGTGATCTGGAACCGGCCCCTGAGAAGAAGTAATCGAACTATGAATTACGCCCTATGACAGGGCGTAACAGAACGGTCTATTACAGCGTTATTAACAGAGGCGTCAGAGACGTCGCCTTCACGCTGAGTTGAAAAGTTTAACCCACCAGCGCGAAAAGTACCGGTCCTGGGGGCTGATATTGGTCACAATCCTGGTTATAGAACACAAAAATCTCCCAGTAGCCATCGAGCGAATAGCCCATTTTGCGAAATAGGTCACGGTAAACTTCGTGATTTTTGTCGATACCCAAGTGTTGTAACATATCAATCAGACGGTTCAATTCAAGACCGGTGTCCAACAACTGGTTAACGCCTGGTGTTTCCTGCCAGTGCAAACTACCATTGATTTCAACAATAGGATGGTCGTGATGCGTTTCCTTTAATAGTAAGGCTTTGACGTCGTCAGATACTCGGTTCAACGCGTCAGTGCGGCTAACAATTTTCATTGGTCGTTCCTCCGGGACAGTTTAAGACAATGCGTTAAGGGTTAACTGCTTTCATTGTCTGACCAATATTGGTTCTCGCAACTTTTTCCCCCGCGCGTCGAGCAAAATTGTGTGGTTGATTGCTTTTTTCGGATAATACGGCCGCAGTTAGCACATTCAATATTCGTCCCTAAAGGAGCCCGCCGATTGGCCTGGTAACGTTGGCGTTTAATTTTGTGATCCACCAGCAAGGTACCGTCTTTATTGCTGGTGGCTTGTCTCATGCTGACTTCTGACATGCTGCCTCATGTGTTGACATCAGATATTCCTTAGCGAAAGTTTCCAAGAAACTGGCATTCTTGCCGGATAACTCGCCAGTTTCGATAACGGATTGGACAAATTGTTCAATTGATTTCGCGGTACAAGCTGCCAGTTTGGCTTCAAGCATGGCGACGTCACGAGTTAACTGTTCGTTGGCATCCCGCTGACTGTTCAACTCTTCCGGGTTGAGTTGGGCCTGCAATTTGTCGATAATACTGCGTTGCCAGGACATGGTTTGAGCCTGAGAATTTGCCAAAGCGCGCAATGCTAAAAACTGACGACGTAAAGCTGGGTATTCTGAGTTGGGTGCACTGGTAATCATTGTTTGCCCTCCGCGCTATTCTCCCTTTCCCACTTTGCAATAAGCTCAAGTAAGCAGTCTCGTCTTGTACGTAAATCTACTTGATGGAGCTCAAGTTCGAATGTGCGTAACCGCATCAAGCAGGCTTGTACAGTTAGTTCAGCACTATGCATGTGGATCTCTTCAAGCCTGGCCAGATTAATGAAGCAGGGGCCCTTATAACCGCGCTGTCGTTGAACATCACGGAAATAAGTCATGATGGTTTGCATGTCGCCGTCATCAAGTTCGATTTTCATAACGCCTCCGTATTAGTGGCACATGTGTTCGTTTTTAAGCTTGTTCAATTCTATTGAGAGTGTACTAATTGTACGCTTGGCTTCTTTCGACGCCTCCTTGAAAGCCTCAGCACTCATTGCATGGCGGTCAACTTGTTGTCGTAAATGAGCGTTTTCAAGCGTTAACGATTCGTTTTTTGCTTGCAGCGCTTCAATCTCCGATTCGATGGCCATTAGCGGGCGCATCCCCTTTTGTAACGCTTCAAGTGAAGCCAGTTCTTTTCTCACATCGCTGGCATCTCCCACTAACCGGTTGAGAATACGGGTGCCAGGCATGCCTAGTGCTTTACGGGCAGTGGCGGCACGAGAAGCGTACCGGTGAAGGTAGTTAGTTAATTTATCAATGTCGTTCAGTAGCGCTTTAATCGCGTTTGTTTTCATTTTCGTCTCCGTAATCAACTGGGGTAGCTATAGATACACTACCCCGGTTTTATCATCGCGCTAGTTTGTGAAGTGCAGGTGTTGGCATGACAGGCGTTTTGCGCAATTAACCAGTTGTTCAGCTGGTGTTGCCGCTTCACAGGAGAACGACTGGATAGTGACGGCGCAAATCGCGGCCGTACGGGGCGTATCGTGAGCAATCACATAGATGACATCGAATGAGGCGAAACAGATTTGAATGCCGTCATTACCGGTGATCAGGGCCAACTGTTCGGCCATTTCCATATCAATACTGTGCGCTTTCGCTTCTGGGCATCTTGCGGCACTGATAGCTCGAACAGCCATGAATGGCGTAACCGGCGTTAATGTCGCTTTGCCATATTGGTTTTCAAATTGAATAGCCATGACGCTTCTCTCTTTGCTGGTGGGATATTGATACTGTATGTCAGCAAATGAATGGCGCTACATTTGAGTTTATCGAGCGAAGTCTGGTGGTGATGGCGTCAAAATTGACGATGGCAATTAACCAGGTAGCTTGCCCGGCGCTGTTGCATTCGGTCCAGTCACGGTTTGCTCAAGCGGTTTACGGTGTCATTGTGCGAAATTTAGACAGAGCTTCAAGGGCTTCTTCTCTGGTGCTGAAGATCGGGTAAGGCTGGCCACTGACAGATTTAAGGTTGAGGGGTAGCCAGTAATAGCCTCTAAAGCCGTACGTACGTTCATAGATCTTCCATCCCTCATCTAGCCAGTCGAGGCGGTAACGTAGGGTGTCATATTCGGTAATCAGCGAATAAACATGGTAGCGCGATACAAACAGCTTTAAGATCATGACGCCGATGAGTGCCAAGGATAGCGCAGCAACTAACGTGGGGCTCTTTGCATAATACGCAATTTGTGAGCTGACAAGTAACGCGCTGGCAATAATGATAAAGCCTTTCTGCTTCGTCGACACCAATCCGTATACACAAAGCAACGTAATGTTCAGCATTCCTAGCACCATCAACCACCAAGACTCGTCCGCTGACTGGCCAGTGATGATTTTTGCCAGTCCATAGGGCATTGTGTAGAGAAAATATGACACGACATACCGGTCATAAGCGTATTTAAGGCTGGCGTAAAGTAGTTGTGACGTACTGGGCTTTTCCATAGCGGCTCCCTTTATTGGTGATGGCGGCAATACCTTCCGGATAGGTCTGTCCAAACACTGAGTGACTCTCGGTGAAGCGTTGCCGCGCAATGGGTATATCCAATACTGTATGAGTAAATTTATATCACGCGACTTTCCCTAAAGGCACTGTCCTTAAGGCCTGACGTCGTCAAGACGTGGCAGTATGCGCAACGTGTCTTATTAATCACAGAGTAGCTGGCAGCGAGTCACTGCCAGGTTTCAGCTATGTTGCAATCGTGGGCCTGCTGTTTACACCGTCATCGATTGTCTGCGTTGTTGTGCAGCGAGTCGCTGAGCCTTACGCTGGGCAATGATGCGCTGGTGGGCTTTTGCAGGCGTATCCGTATTCGTCAGACCAAGCCCCATTTTGAGCTCAAAAATCAGGTTAACTTCCCATGGCGCTTTTTTGATACAGCCCCAATCAAAAAACTGACCAAAGGACTGCTCGTTGGCTTTGCGTACACGGCGGTCTATACGTCCGCTGGCGAGTTCCAATAAACGTGTGGCGCGTTCTATACCGATGCGAAGTACAAAATCTTTGGCACGTTGTTCATAAGGTAAAAGTGTCATATTGAGACCTGTTTGGTAACTTGAGATAGTGCCAGTGTCGCATGCGATGGATTAGCCGCCATTTTGCGAACAGGTGGATGTCCACCAGCTATGACGGCGTTATCGATACCAGTAAGGATGCTAGTCGCGCTTCCCGTTCCAGCCGACTTCATCATTATCCTGTGAATTGTCGTTGCTAACAGGCTGGATCCGCATTGCTATATACTCAACGAGCTTCGCTCCCAACCGGTTCATGTCGTCTGCAGTAAGCTCCCTGCCCCGGTCGGCCTCGGTCAGTGTTAACTGCAGATGCATAAATCTCACCCCCAGTATGTTCAACTCAGCGACCAGCTGGACAGGGAGTGTTCCAATAACGATATCGCCAGCCTCAGGCCAGTCCTCCTGTGACAGATGAGTCACGGTTTTAGTAACTGCAATGTCTTGGTTTTTAACCCATTCCAATGCCCCAGTATGACGCCCAACAAACCAAATATTCATGTTCAAACCCTCAGTCGATAAAGTGGAGAGAAGTTAGCGATATGGCATTGCTCAACTTCTGAATCCATTTTAATGGAGTTAAAAACGACGTGGCCGTGTAGAAATTTCTAGTAGTTTTTGTTTGGTAGGAACTGTAAAAACATATCAACCTTTTGACGTCGTTATGATATGCCAGGTTGTGTAGCGGCCGTCATTTCTGATTAGTGACGGTTCCCTTTAATAATATATTAATGACCTTTTGCGCTTCTTCGATTGTAAAAAATGCGGGATGAGAGACTTTGCAGATTGCATTGAGGTCAGTTAAATGCCAACGAAAGCCCAATTTCCCAAATTTGCGCGAATAGATTTGGTAGCGGGTGGTATTGGAGGCTTTGACGGGTAACACGGCATATTGTCCGGTCTCAAGAAATTTTACGTAGTCATACGTTTGGTATCGGCTGACATAAAGCTTTACCAGAGCAAGCGCGACGCAGGTTAACGTCAGGATCAAGTCCCAGGTATGTTCACCAGCGTAATAAGCAGCCTGTGAAGCCAGAAACAGTGCACCGCAGGCAATGACAAACCGATGCTGCCGTGTTGTGTTAAGCCCGTACAGGAACCACAGTACGATGGATGTATAGCCCAGTGCTTTCACTAAGGGGTAGCTGTAGGGTTCGTCCATTAAAGTAATGATCAAATTGTAGGGCAATGAAAACGCTAAGTGAGTTAAGAAATACCGTGAATATGCGTATTTAGCGCTGGCGACAAACAGATCAGTTACTTTCATGACATCTCCTTGTAATGGTGGCGGCAACACCCTCCGGATAGGTCTGCATAGTGCTGGTGACTCTCGGTGAGGCATTGCCGCGCATCTGGGTTATGTCATCCAATGTATAACCTTTGTCAGGACTGGCTACTTTTCGTATTGGCCTGCAATTAACTCCTGACAGCGTACTTATTGTTAAAAAAGTGGCGCCATTCCCAAACAGGGTTTTAATGAAAGTGTACTTACTTTCATTGGAGCGCATCATGATCATTGAACTTGTTGAGCAGTACCAATCTGAAACCAATTCACTGGAAAAGTGGGTGGACGCGGTTTATCTGGCAGTTCACGAGGATCTCACGCTACTTCGCCGTCTGTATCGCTTTGCACGGTCATTATTCAAGGGAGTTGATACTTTTGCAGTCTATGAAGCGTTATCGGTTTACGCGCACTTTGACTGTGACCATCAGGACACCCAGGTTGCAACCGCAGCAAAGGCGCTGATAAACCAACTGGAAAAGATGCGCGGATTTCCTGACTTTATTGCGGCGGTGAAGCGTGGTGAATTAGCCGGGTTTATTGCAGGGGATCTGCTTTACGTAACAACCACCAGCGTCAAGCCAGATACGCCTCGTTATCAAATGACGACATTTGCCCGTGGCCGCGGGCCGATTAGTGACGCATTACGGAATGCTCCTGAGGATTTCACTTCTGCGCATTTTGGATTGCCCAGTACAGCGCGATTTATCTCTCAAGCCGAACTGTTTGCTATCGAGCGTGAGTTCTATCCAGTTAAACAGGCTGGGTAACTATTTATGACGCCGTCTGAAGCGTTGATGGCATGCGAGCGCAGTAATGCCGCTTTGATCTGTTTTTACGGCGCTATTGCCTTAATAATTTTGGAGTTTTCATGACAAATCAAACTTACCAGGCCGCAGAGACTATGCTCGGTAATGGTTGGTACTCGTCTGCACGGCTAGGTCATGAGTTGGGAATCTCTGCCAGAGCCGCGTCTGGGTTGTTATACAACATTCGTCATAGCGCACGCTATCAGGTGCGCGAAACCGCTTTGCCGAATCGTTTGGTAATGGTAACAGCCATTGATGGTCGCAAGACGCCTAACGTCGACTTATGGCATATCGCATTGTTTGGTCACCGGGCAGCCTGACTCAACAGTTTGACTGCCGCAATGAAAATTGGTGGAGAGTTAGATCCCCAATTCTTTTGGAGGTGTGCTCTCAACTATCTCTATGTCACTGACGCCACTGTATAAGAGTGTCACCTTGCCGATCTGTCCATTTTTCAATTTAGCTTCAGGCTTAAATATTGGTTCTTCGGCGTTAACCACGATACCGAATCTTAACTTTACATAGGTACCGTCTTCAGCGAACCAATAGAGATCACGAAATTCATAGTCAACGTAAAGATAATAGTATTGGAGACGTTTAGTGGATCCGTTGATGCTAATATATTCCCCATATTTGCTATTGAGCGCTGAAATAAGAGACTCGACTTTGTCAGGGTTGTGCAAGCCATCTACATCTGCCAACTCATACTGCCCTTTGATCAATCTACATTCAGTAAAAAAACCACACTCATTATCAAATTCAAACACTTTATGACTTACTGCAAAGCCGGTTACTGTCTCGCCGAGCGCGTGTTTTTTTTGCTTTGAGGTGTCTTTGCCGTCGAATATTGCATCAATTTCTTCCTTTGTTAGCGATCGCCTTGGGAAAACAAGTTTTTTCTCATCTTCTTCCACATATGAGAATTCGCTCATTCTTTGTTTTATATCATCTGCTGTGAGTCCCCAGGCAAAGCCAGAAAACCCTTCGATGGTTTTTACTTGCGCGTAGGATGATAAAGAACTTAACAAGGCAACAGTGAATAGACAAAAACCTAATAACGCTTTGAAATACTTATACATAAATTACGAAATTCTAGTACTACTAGCCTGCTCTGAATTTTTAATCGTTTTAACAGCACACAGCTACCCGTGTCAATTGGCTTGATAAACGCCAGCCGAACTCTATGACGGCATCATGAATACCAAAACCTTCACCTTGCAGGAAAGTAGCGCCCTTGGGGTATGCAGTTACAGTAAGATTATCTAAATCAATGGAGCGCGTTATGCACACTGTAATTGATGAAAAGCTAATTAAAGTCCTTGGCCTGTACCTTAACGAAAAGCTAGGTAACAAGGTCGGTATTGGTTTTCAGGTCGTTGAAATCAAGGGCACTTTATTTCTAAAGCCTGAGTTGCCTGAGGATGATAAAACCATAGAGCGATTGACCACCAGCATTGCTCGTCGTGTAACGCCAGTCCCTGTATGACGGTTAATACATTCTGTATATATCAATTGAAACCAGGCGTACAAATCATGGATATAGATATTAGAAAAGAACCACTCACGCTAGTGGAAATAGAGAGCCTAAAGCGGTTATACCGCAGGAATTGGTTGTTATATCTACTTGGTTGTGTGTTGATAGTCGGCTTGTATTTTTGGATTGCGCATTTAATCGACACAACTTACCACAAAGATATTTCTTTTAAGCTGGAGGATGCAATTCTACTCAATCTAATTACGTTAGTGGCGCACTTTCTTGGAGTATGTTTTTGTATTGGTAAAGGCATTCACTATATGGCCCTTGAGCATGACTTGACGGAGGCAAAACCTGAAAGCTGCCTGGATATTAAGAAGTACTTGGCACTTCCCGAAATCAAAGCCTATCGCGATAAAGTTATTGGACAACCACGTAAGTTTAACCAATCCGAAGTTGATGTGATGCGTGAGCACTATGAAAACCACCAGCGATACTTGGCTGGCGAGGACGTTCGCCAGGCCTGCCGAGAAGTCTACGGCGTCACGGAAGGGGAAGAATGATGAAGTTCGATATCAACGAGCCAGCTCCATCAAAAAATGACATTCAGGTACTTCGTCAATCTTTCAAAAGGCGAATTAGATTGTACAAGGTCAGTAGTAATATAGGTTTTTTGTTTTGCTTAATGGCTCTACTATATCCCTTATTTGTGGGTATTGAGTCTATGGCTACTGGGTTTTCAGCGCAGCAGAGTTTATTTATAGGGTTAGTGCTTTTAGGTTGTGTTTTTGGAAGCATGGAACTCGCATCAGAAGAGGTCAAGAAAGCAAGGGATGCGCGCATTTATGACGATGCTGATACCCGAAGTTGCTTAGAAATTAAAGAGTGGTTAACGTTACCGGAAATACAATCCTATCGTGACCAAGTAATCGCCCAATCTCGCAAGTTTATTAACGCTGAAGTCAAAATGATGCGTGAATGTTATCAGAACCACCAGCAAGCAATTAAAGATGATGAGGCGCAAAAAGCTTGCCGTGAAGTGTACGGAATAGCAGAGGAAGTTAGCTAATGACCACGTTAGACAGCGACCAATTGCTCTGTAAAACCTATCAACGCGATACCATGGATGATGGCGAGCTGTTGGCCATTATCTCAGAAATGGTATTGGGATACCGTGAAGGCAAGTCTGCAGAGTTGATTCAGGCTATCGCAGTGCTTAAGAAAACGCAATATCGGTATAATGAGGTGAAAGGGGTTCACGAATTATTTGAGAAATGCCTTGAACTGGGTGATCTGGCCGCAGAGTTGCGTCAGGGTTAACCGTTCGATAAAAGACACCGCCATTTCTGACGGCGCCATCGTACTGATTATGCGTCAGTCAGGCCTAATGCCTGCTGAATGCGTTCTAATAAAGTAAATTCGCTCATATCGTCTAACTCACCGGCATCCAATAAAACGCCACCACAAGAGCCGCAGGACTCGAAGTGAATGTGGTGCTGCTGTTTATCAACCATTTTAATCATGGTGGTTTTACATTCCGGACATTGTATATCACGCACTTGGTCAAAACCGGATTCTGAACCGGTATCAATGCTCCTGGCTACTCCCAGTGCTCTCGTGACGCCGGCAGAGCCTTCTGGAAACCACAACGCGGAGCAAGAACCGCACTTGTGAACGGTAAAGTCACCGGGATGGTCTAACACGTTCATGGTACTACTGCACTTTGGACAATGCATCCTCATATCTCCTTATCAAATGTTTCATAGAGTGTATTACCAGCTCAATTTCCAGTTAATACACTCTACCTGGTGGTTTGAAAAAGTGGGAATGTCGATGAATGTAAATCCGATTATTAAGCGAATTGCTTTTAAATTGCTGGTGGGAGTTGCCTTAACGGTCGTATTGCTGGTTAGCCATGTATTGCTTAACAGTATTCCGGAACTGCAAGTCTGGCAGAGCAACCTTGAAATAGTAAACTTCATATTGATCCTGATTTATGCTGTCTGGGCGTTGGGGCTAATACGCGTGTCGGAACGTGCGGAAAGTGAGGAGCAATTGAGATGAATATTGATATTACCCAGGTTCCACCCACCAGCGCAGTGATAGAGCAACACCGAGTAAAGCTGGGAGTAAAAGAGCGGAGAAAGACTTTGGTTCTTGGGTTTCTATTTGTTACGGCCCCTTTGGCTTTTGCAGTTTCTTTGGTTTGGTTTTTAAATACATCTAATAGTTGGTTGCCACTTTGTTATGCTGGTGTCGCTTTAATAGTGTGGGCCAGTGTATTTGTGGAACTTGTAAAGTGTCTGGCTGTCGACCCAACGCAACCGTTTATGGATATACAAAAACACCAATGCAAAGACATCGCTGATTGCTTGGACGATCCAGTTGTAAAACGTTATCGGGACCAAGTGATTGCTCAATCAAGACAATTCATTCGGGGCGAAGCAGCAGCGATAATGAAGTATCATGCAGAATGTGAACAAAAAAAGGCTTACGCGAAATTGTACGACGTCACGAATAGTGTGACATCGTAACCAGGTTACCATCAATCTGCAGACCGATTAACCGGTGGGGTTGGCACAACGTCTAGCCCACAATCTTCCCGTAAAAAGGCCGTTATCCGGTCATTCAGCATCATATACTGGTCGGTTGTGAAATACATGCCGGACTTCTTCAACTCTTTGATGGCGCTGTGTACCGCGTTATCAACGAAATCATCTGAAATACTCATGTGGTGCTCCGGTGATTGTTTGGGCACGACTTTACCGGTATCCATATCAAACTCGAACGGCGCAGCCTCCAGCATGGCGTTAAGTTGCTCAAGCCTCTGGCTGGTGCCGTCGCTAAGCATGTCACGGCTTTCCAGATCACTGAGCTGGTCATATTCTTCGTTTGCTGCCTTGAAATCGGTAGCGCTGGTAATTTGCGTTAGCATAGAAGCCTCCCGGGTCTGCTGGTGGATTAGGCGAAGTGTTCAGGCTGATAGGTGCCTGCGTTAATGGCATCCTCTATGTCAAAGGACTTACGGCGAAGCTGGCGTAACGTAGCCTCAGCCTCTTTTGCACGACGCTGGACAGTGATTTTTTCATCCAGTGTCGGCTTGGCCTTAGCTGCCGTGCGTAAACGCATCATATAGCGTTTAGCGAGGCGTATCTGCTCTTCCATATCGTCAACCGTGGTGATTTTATTAAGCCGATCAAGTAGGTCCATTACGCTGCCTTCAGTTCAATTCTTGGGTAGATAGCCAATGGATAGGTAACTAAGGTAGCCTCTCCGATGGTGAAATCCACATAAGCTTCAGCAATCACGACGTCACGCCAGTTCATGCCCATGTTTTTGAGACGAACATGCTCAAAGAATGCAGGGCCTTTTGATTGGTACCACTGCTTAAGTACTTCGATGGCCTCTGCGTCGCTTTCTGCGCGAAAACTGAACCAAAGGTTCTTACAGTAGGGTTGGGGTAAACCTTGGATTTCGTAGTGCATGGCCATCTCCGGCAAGTGATATACCTAAAGCATATCGTGGCGGCGGGAACCGGCTACTTTTTACTGGTGCATACGTTAGGGCGTCATGGTCACGGCACCTGCCCGGGTGAACCGGGCTCGCCGGTGCTCAGCCTGAGTAGGTAAGATCTTCTATCCGACATTGATAAGACTTAATGTTCTTTCTGTTATTAATGTTGGATTCTTCCGGAACGTAGTTAAAACCAAGTGTTCGAAAGTGAAAACGATCGAAACGGCTTTGAAGCCAGAACCCGACTTTTATTTGGGCGCCATGTCCTCCAAGCTCGCGACAGGCAGTAAGAAGACCGGCTTGCACGACAAAAAGTTCGCCGGTATCCAAGTTTTCAACAGTTACATCGTAGGTTGCCAATTCTCTGCTTGCTGTATTTAGTGTCTTAGATTCAATATCAATCATGTTATTTACTCCGATTCATTTAATAGAATGCGGCCGACAAGGCCAGGCGTTTTGAGAGTCTATTTGCCCCTCATATTTAATATGAGACAACCTATGTGCCTTTAGTGGAGTGCTTGAGTATCAAAAATTGATTTTTAACGGCGTACTGGAAAGGATAGTGGCTGGCTTGCTGGTGGATAAGAGACGTTACCCCCCCAACGAAGGTCAGGCGCAATGTGTCAATCATGATGTATTGCTATGAATAGCCCATTTGCTGAAACTGCTGCATTGTACTTACAAGCTTTTCTACTACCTGGTCGTCAGCAAAAAATGCATTCAGGCAATTTAAAATGGCGTCAGGAACCCAGACTTAGCTGGGTCCGCTGGCAGTACTGTTAAAAGCACCCGGGGGAAGCTTCCAGGCTTCACCTTCAGACAGCACTACCGGAAGGGTATATTCCTTGCGCATGGCCTGTGCCAGCGCTTCGGTGTCTTCAATGATGAATGGCTTTGCCCGTGCCGCTACGTCCATAATTGGGATACGTTCACGATTAATCGTGGTACCGAATTGTTTTTCGTACTCAGCAATCGGGCGTAAGTGCTCAGGGAAGTGCTCGCGAATCGTTGCCCAAATGCGCGGACCATTGAAGATGCAGGACAAGCAACTGGAGCGTGACCAGTTTAGGCGATACGGTACCGGCGCAATAATGCGATGGCGCTGTAGAATGTCCCAGACACGTTCTTCGGACCACTCCAACACTGGACGCCAGGTATCGATATGGCGCTTCAGTTTACCGTTACGGCGGTCGCAGGCATGCGGCTCGAACTGATTATAACGCGCCCGATTGGAGGACTCTTCCCGGCGTTCGCCGGTAATGAAGCAAATTTTCTTGTTGTTCAGGCGTGATTGGTTATTAAGAGCCCTTCGGGCTACAGCTATTTTTAGCAAACCGCTACACCACCGTGTGGATAAGTCGTTGCTAACCTGAGGGAATTTAAGCCGCGTGTTGGGCTTTGCGCGTTTCATATCGCGTTCCAGCGTAATGAGACCGTCTGGAGTTTCCACCATATCCGGGTGAGACACGCTGTTATTTTTGAGCATTTCCCCTTCGAAGCCATGCTTTAGCCACGAGTAGTAAATCGGGATGTTAAAGTGCTCTGAAATCTTCTGGTTGTAATCATGGATACAGGGCCAATCCATAAGGGAGCTCCCTTCATTTCCATCGACCAGATGGTGCCACAGTTCGATGCGTTCAGGCGGCACTCCCTGTTCCAACAGGTGAAGCAAACACGCTAAAGAGTCTTTCCCCGCACTCATCATGATTAGATACAAATCGTATTCTAAATCAATAACTTCTGCGTTGAAGTAAATGCCTTGGTCAGCCTGAACATTGAGGTTAAATTCCGGCAAATCCAGACCCATCTGAGCGTTCAGTGTGGGGATAATTATATTGTCGTCGTAAGCGTGTGAATCCATGTCGTTGGCCTCTGTTTGAAGATAAGACCAGGTTACGACGGATATGAAAACCAGCTACTTTTGAACCGAATGAAGGGAGAGTAAGACGCCACTCGCTGTACCCCTACAGCTCAAACGCGGCGAATGTCTACTCGGAGACAAAGAGAGTGTATTAGTTTTTCTGCCAGATTCCAACTACGCGCAGCGTTTATTGCTAACGGCGTCAATGTCTGCAGGTGCCTGCCTGAGACGTCGAATGCTGACACCAGCGCGTTGGCAGGCCCGGTAGATGGCAGAGCCAGTGACATTAAAGAACTGGCCAACTTGTTCGATACTGCATCCCTGCCGGATCATTATTTCAATTTGCTCGATTTCTGCGGTTGACCATTGGTGACGTACCCGGCCGGAGGCGTCAGGAACACAACCTGCTACGCGTAAGCGATTGAGGCGCTCTTGCTGTTGACGGCATAGCAGCACCAGTTGCCCTTTAGTCAGATTTTCTAACGACGTCAAAATTCACTCCTTGCCTGTCAAGTCAGGTAATAATGGGGGCATCTTACCGGTTTCATAGGCCTTATTAATTTGCGGGAGCATCACCTTCCCTACCGTTGTGTTGTCCGGCAATACAATGTTGGCCAGGAACTCCTCATCAAAAATAGCAATGCCAGATTCTACTGCTTCCAGTTTGGCTTTGATAACCAGTGCCAGCGCACGCCACTTCTGACGGCATGCTTGTTCCCAGGCTTTAAACGCGGCGGTTTCACTGCGCTCCCTTCCTGTATCGGTTTGGATAAAAGCGGCGTCATGACGATCAGGTAGCGGTAAAACAAACCGCACCTGTCGATTTTGCATTCTGAAACCCACCAGCGCTTTGTTTGCATCCCAACCGTACATAAACTGGTCTGCACCGTAACGCTGTAATGTGCGTTCTATCTCAGCACGGGATTTATCCGTGCTAACTTGTGTTTGCTGTGCGTACATAGCATCTCCTATTGCCCATACCCTATTGTATTAAGCGACTTTAGAGAGTTGCTCACCGGCTTTCACAACGATACCAAAGCCGCCCAACTCCATCATAAACACGATGTCAAAGGATTCGACGCGAAGGCCATCACTTTTGAATTGATAGCGTCCACTGGCAAGGCTCTTGTACACGCGACTGCGCTTAGCACTCTCAGGACTCAGGAACGGTGTACCGTTTTTCCCCAGCAAGACATTAATGCGCCGCTGGCCTGTCTTACTGCGTAACATCTTGGCAGCCAGATAGCCAACTGCAACACGCCGGGGATCGTCATGCTCGACTCCTACCAAGCTTTCTGACGACAGCACGCCCCGTTGCAGATTAATCAGCATTTCGTGAGCTTGATGATATGAACGAAAATCAATCATAATCGTTTCCCGATGTGGTTAAGATATGTTGACTGTAAGACAGATCCCAATTGGCGCCACTTTTAATGCAGCGTTTTGTAAGGGATCCACCAGTCTCCATAAATCAAACCGAACTTTCCTTCGCTTATGTCATTTTCGACCTCGGTTTCAATTTGCGAAGCCAGGTCGTCACAAATGGTCATGGCGGTTAGCATCGCGTTTTCACGTGCCCACAGAAACGCAAAGGCTTTTACTGGATCCTGATGCTCGAAAGTGACTTCTACGTCATTCTCGGTGTTTTGCGCTGTCATCATGGTGCTGTCCTCGTTAGTGATGTTGTAGATAACGTTAACCGGGGAGAATATCGACGCCACTTTCACTGTTGTGACGCCATAAGAATCCGGTTGTGCTGATGGTCAAGCGCTACATCGGCACAGGCTGGCGATAAAAAGCATCAATTGCCTTAATAATTTGATCTGGCCACTGGGCAACCATGCCAGAATCCCATTCCTCTACGTGGCTGAGATAGATGATAGGCTCAAGGTCCGGTATTTCGGCACGCAGTTTGGGAGGAATAGTTCTAATTGTTTTAATAAGGTCTTCGGCTTCTTGCCAATCAATTGCTTCACGAGCTTCCCATTCGGCATTACAGCGCCGCGCCAATCCTCTTGATGCTTCGAGTGTCAGGTAGTCAGAATCACTGTAATAGGCGCTGTCGTTCCCCAGACTGTGAAATGGAACGATATCGCTGGTTAGCAGGCTGTCTCCGTTTTCATCAATGGCTTCAAACTCAAAACCTTCTTCACGGATAATCAAAGTGGTTTTCACAACGTCAAGCTCATCGGCGCTAATTAACCCTAAGACCCGGCGCGCTTCGTCATCGTTTTGAGGCATCTCAAAATCGTCAAAACAGCTCCACACCGCGTTTTTTACCGGCGTTTCGATAGCTACAGCGCTCGAATCAGTCAGAATGTTCGCTAGCTTTGCAATACGTGATTTCAGCTCCGCATCAATAGCGATAGTAAAGATAAATGGCGTATAGTCAGGGTCGCCGATCCACCCGATATTTAAATACAGACGTTTGTTAAAATCACTCATTTAAGCCTCCGGTCAAAATTGAAACAGGTGATGTTGCCTGTTTGTTGATATCTACCTTACCGGGCATTTCAAACGCGGCTACTTTGCTGCATGTCCGGCAAGTTGGCGACATCAGGAATCGCCAATGTAAATATCAGCGTCTGCCAGAGTGGTGTGCGGCACTACGACGGTGCTACATTTCTCAGCATCAGAACCATGTTTTGGGTAGCAGGTGAAATAAAACCCGTCCTCGCGCACCACCAGCGTTTCACAGTCAATCCGGCACTCTGCAGAGTCGATCGCACTGATGGTGTCATCGCAAAAGGATTCGTCGGTGATTTCACTGACGTACAAGTTGTTCCACGTACCAAAACGCTCAAGCACTTCGATGCTGTAGGCGTTAGCGTCAGTCAAAAGACGCTGTAGAGCGGTAATGCGCTGAATGTCGGACTCCGACAGTTCGATATAACAGGAATTAGGCGCATCTGGTGCGTTATCGCTTAGGCATTTCACAGACAGTAATAGTTTCACGGTGTGTTCTCCGTTTGAAAGTTACTGCCACCCTACCCAAGGTTGCCCAAGGCGCTATTTTTGGGCCTGGTCAGGATTTTGACGGCGTAATCAGTAACTCGGGCCTCCGGTTAATGACGCCATCAGAGAAATATCATCGAGCGCGGCATCCCTTAGCAATCACCTGGTGATTAATACACTAATGCTAACGACCTTTGGGAGGCCGCTATGTCCATTGATCTGCATGCACTGTCCAATGAAGGGTTATCTGAAGTTAAGTTAACGCTGGAAGCGAGTTTAAAGAAATCTTCGGTAAAGCGACGCGTTCTGCGCTGGGGATTATTGTGTGGAGGATATTTTCTGCTGCTTTCAATAGGTCTCAAAGGCAACGCCGCCAATACTGTGTTGGAAGTACTGATGCTGATGCCAATCACGGCCCTGGGGATGGTGTTAATGTTTGCTATTGGTGCTGGCCATGGTGAATCCGGCGCCATGATGATTGGCACAGTATCCGGTGGCGGGATTATCTCAATATCACTGTATGGTCAATTTGGTGCATTGATTGGCATAGTAAGCTTACCGATAGGTATGGTCATTGGTGCGGTGCTCACATACTTCATTCTAAACATACATGAGACCCTCGATGATGAACATGCCGGCCTGTACCGGCAATGGGAGCGTGTTCAGCATCTTATAACTTTGCCGCCAGGTAAAGCCCACCATCCTTAAAGAGACTGCAACAAGGTTGTCTGGCTCGGTGAATCGACGCCGTCAGGCGGCAGACAGCCCGTTTCAACAGAGCGTCCTATTGACGTTGTGTTGGACTCGCAGGGAGGCGAGAAAGGAAAAATTGCCTGCTCGAATGCCCAGGCATTCAGGCATTGCTGTTACGTGTACACCGTCAGGGACGAAGTAACGGTGAACGCGTTAACCGGCGTTCTACGCCGGTGCTACATCCGTTTAATGGGCTACGTTAACCGGCCCAATCGGGCTGGATCCGGTGTTTGGTGACTTCGCTGGCACGACCTGCCGATGTGTGAGGCATAAAAAAAGCGCCGAAGCGCTTTAATTAATGAGTTTGTTTGGGTGACGCTAATAACCGGTTAGCATCGGTTTTGATGTGTATTGATTCAGCAATATCCCAGTCACAGTCATTGACACCTTCTGTGCTATGCGTTTCATATTCAAATTCTTCTTTAGAGCGTACCCATTTTAGGATTTGAGCAACGGTGCAGTTAAAGCGGAGCATCGCTTGTTGGTCGAATTTTAAATGCCGTGTGCCTTTGCCATAAAAACGGATAGTAATAAGCGTAATGGTTTTACCTGTTGGCAGGTTGCCCTTGATGGTAAGCTTATCACCTGGTGATAAATCATCTAAGTTATCAGACAGGGTAAGTTGAGAATAACCGAGCAACGTAAATACCACTTTTAAATCGGATACAAATTCCCGGGCATTGTCGTTAAGTCCATGTTTATAACTTTCATTGTGAAAGTTGGACCACGAACTGTAGACGAAACGGTAGTCGAGCATGCGTTTACTGTCTATGCTAAAGTCACGTCCATCGTTGTAACGCCAGTTATCATGATACACATGCTGATTGCTGGCATAGTATTTTAGGATTGACTCTTTATCGGTGAGTTTCTTGAAAACAGACACCAATCCCTGTTCGATTTTCTCGTTCGCGATCGCCACGGCATAGTTGACGATATAGATTGTGTTTTTTTCTGTAAAATCAAGAGCGTTGGCGTTTAATGTATTCAACAACTCGATTTTGTGTGCACTGATTAATCGCGATGAGATGGCGTGTAGATTTTCGAAAAGCAATTGCCAGTACACTTGGCGCAGCCCAAACAGTTTGTCTTTAACGCCGGAAACGAGCGAATCATAATTCACGCCTAATTCGTCCAACAGCTCACCCGGCACTGTCGCAATTTTCTTGTATTGCTCCAGTATGTGCTGCATATCACGGTCATAATTATCCAATAATGCCGCCAGAACGCCGCTAGATTTCACCAGTTCACAACTTTTTGAGCCCTCGGTTGCCATCGCCTTACGAATGCGCTCTTTTTGCTCAAATTCTTTAAATTCTTTTGTGCTTTTTGATGTAGTTTTAACCAGTCCCAGTTCATTCTCGATGAACATTTGAAATGGCGAATTACCACCAGCGCCCAGCGTTGGCTTATAGTGAGGGTTACGTGCCCGACGTAAAGCAAGGCGTTCTTCTGATGGCATATCCGCAAAAGAAAAGCACACAATATCTACTTTTGCCCGGGCCTGACGCTCAGCGTCATAAAAATCAGACTCGCCTAACACGTCCACATCTGTTATCCCACGGCGTTTGATAGCATCTTTCAGGATGTCGCACTCTTTCCACCGAGAAGGAATAACGGCATACAGAGCTTTGAAGTTTAATTGTGATAGCAATACCGATATCCATGCAGTGAAATGCTTATACGGCGGATTCACAAATGCAAAATCACACGATTTACTAATAAAATTGATTTCTTCAAAAACTGTTCCGATCAGGGTAATTCCGCGATTGCGATATGAGTTGATATGTAACGTACTCTTTTCTACGGCTAGTCGTTCCACCGGGCCAGTGACTTCATCCAGGCTTTTTAAATGGTCTGTCAGGTAGTCCAGCGCACTGCCAGAGCCAGCACCAACATCCAGCAGGCGTATCGATTCTGCATATCTGGAGGTGATGTCATATTCGTTGAACAACTGTGTCATATGTTCTGCGACAACGGCCAATTGGCTTGGTGTTGTAGGATACCACTCAAAGTCTTCACCAGCGGCTTTAAGCTGTTTTACCAGCTGGTGGGTTGAGGGAGATTTAACCGGTTCATTGTGATCTTGACTAAAGAGGTCGGTTTGAAAGTCCATGGTTTGCATCCGTGATTATTTAAGATGCTTTTGAGTATCTCCCCATTATCAAAGGCCGCTACTTTTGACCCAGGTTGGTTAGAGTAGCACGGTATTTTATGCGCCGTCATAATTGGAGATGCTGAAGCCCGGCGTCCCAAGCTTCAGGTGAATCTTCGTTGACGTTCCCTAAAGCAATGTGTGCATTGGTCATATGGCTTGGCGTAAGACATATCCAATAACCAGAATGCAGGTGGCCGTCATTACTTTGATAAGTAGCCATTTTCGTAACGGCGTATTTTCGAAGTTAGAACTTCCGACTAGCAATTCGACCAGTAGCATTAATCCAATGGCATGGGCAAAAGTAATTGCGGGCAATGAAAAGGGCACGGCATACCATTGCCATAAATGTGTAAGCACCCACGCGTTGAATAAAAATGCCAGTAAAAAGGCGCCGATATAAAGCGTTCCATAGCCGAGTTTATAAGACAGACTGAGCATATTCATTCTCCAAGGCTAATTTAACGATGCGGCGACAATACGGGTTGGTTTTCGAATTGCCTTCATACTCAATTCGCCCAATCACGTTGATAGCTTTGCCGTGGGAGGTAACTTTAGTACAAATAGTATCGGCGTCAGACAGGCCGGTGGTAGCGTCGTTGAGCAGACCGTTCAATGCATCTTCCCAGGCATCAGAAAGAGCTGAAAATCCGTCTGAGACGTTCACGGCGAACTGGCAAGGTACTACGACACTGGTATCGACAAGCACTCTTCGCCAAAGCAGGCGGTTAACCTGCGCTAAGTCACTTAAAATGTTGGTTACTGTCATGATTTGTCTCCCTGAATTTGTATATTCAGGTTACTCTTGCTTCTAAACCTCGCTACTTTTAGTGTGTATTAACGTCGAATACCATTTCATGACGGCGTAGAGATTGATAAAAACCCAAGCGAACTTAGGAATAATCATCGGAAATGGCTATAAAAAACACAATATCCGTTAACAATTACCACGCGAACGCGGATAACATGTGTTAGTAATTTACACTGATTAGTGTGCTAATCATTCACCCGCGCGCACGCAGGTAACACGATACCATTGACTACACCGAAGCCAGTTTAAACCATTCACCGCGCACACGCGGGTAACACGTTTGGCCACCGTACTTAATACATTAGGTGTATCATTCACCCGCGCGAACGCGGGTGACACACCTGAAACATGAGATAGATCTGGAAATTAGTCATTCACCCGCACGCACGCGGGTAACACTCGTTACTAGCATTTCTTCGTTTATTAACCGCCCATTCACCGGCGCGAACGCAGGTAACACTCTCGGATTTTAGTGAGATTTCCTTGTTGCAGCCATTCACCAGCGCGAACGCGGGTAACATTCTCCCTCCCGAAACTTCCTCCATTTCTCCAGACCATTCACCCGCGCGCACGCGGGTAACACTGAAGCTGTGTACACGCTTTTAGATGCACCGACCATTCACCCGCGTACTCGCGGGTAACACCCTATTACACAGAAACCGAAGTCAATGATGAACCATTCACCCACGCATACGCGGGTAACATATTAACTTCAAAACCTGCCGCAATTGAGCCAACCAATCACCCGCGCGTACGCAGGAAATACTATATGCGTAATATACGCAGATTCGGCGGATGCCATTCACCCGCGCGCACGCGGTAACACATACCGTCACATTTTACTATTTCACTGACTAGCCCATTCACCAGCGCGAACGCGGGTAACACTCTTATTGCAACGCACTGTATATATTACGCAATTCTGGAGTAATTAAACTCACCAGCCTTAAAAGCACGGATTGCAGAAGTAAGCATGTCGCCTTCGATGTGGAATCCATTATCATCAATTGTGACACTACCAACTGGATCTCTGCCAAAAGTATCTTCATTGCTTACAGATACATCCCAGTGAGCGTGTATAGCACCGAAATTATGTCGTGCTTTACCGCCTAATTGTGGGTTGAGAGAAAATTGCGCCCATGAAAGGAGCGCCAGGCCAATTTCTTCATCGGTTACCTGGCGAAGTGCCATACGGTGAGAGAGCGCTACACCTGCTTCTATGACTTCTACGTCGTCAATGGGGCGTAGAATCGTTTCTTTCCCTTCGTCGCTTGCGTCTTTGGCCAGTTTAATTTCGGCGTCAATAGCATTCGCCTGTTGATACAGAACGGCTTTACCTTCTTCATCGGCGGTTTTGCGCGCTTCCTTCAATAAGGCCGTTTGCTTCTTTTTCAGTTCACCGACTTTCGAGGCGGCAGAGGACTGATTTTCTATCAATTTATAGTACCGCTCTGCCTCGCTGGTAGGCAGTGATGTGAATAATTGAGGGTTACGTTCAAAGATTTGAGAGCGAAAGCCCTGCTCCACTTTTCGGCACTGATTTTCGTGGCTGGTATACGCATTCCCTATGCCGAATTTGCCATCAAGTTTCCAGCGTCCAAACAGAGAAAGCGCGGGATTGACGGCCCGAATATCATCATCTTTATCAATAGGTGTAGAGGTCTTTGCCTTATCAATCGCTTCCTTAATCTCATTGTTCAGAATGTAGCCCTGTGAGGTGCTGTAATAGGTTTCCAGGGTGTGCAGATAATTGATATCGTTTTTATTGGCTTGAGAAATTAAATAATCCAGGCAGGCATTGCGGATAGCACCATTGATGGTTGATGATGGTATATAGGCAAGGCCGTTAAACTTAGGCAATCCACCTTGTTTCGCAATACTGACGGTGAATGGTTCAAGCGTTGTGATAGTGCCAGTGAAGTGTAATGTTTTCATGTTCTCTCCGGTTCAAACGATGTCGTTTAATTGTTGTTTAGCGATAACGGCGACTCTTGGTGCTGAGACACAAGGCTCTACCTGTTGGCTGTAATACGGTGGAAGTAGCGGTGACATTGATGGCTCACCGGTGATGCTCTTATCTGTTGCTGGGATTGTGCGTCGGGCTTCGTTGTTGACGTATAAACTGCAATCTTCAGTAAGTGGAATCGAGGTGATGCGCTTAATTTCGCCCTGCCCGGCTCTGAACGCGTCATAACCGATGCCGATGAAAGCGTTTGATAGCAAAGTTGTGACCGGTGCGACGTCACAAACGGTATCGAAGCATACAAAGGGGCATTCATAGGCCAGGCGTTCGGTTAACCGGGGTTTATAAGGTCCACCAGCAGTCATGACACCGGCATATTTCGCGTTACCCTGTTTATCCGGTTTACCATTCGGTGAAAAATAACGGGATGAAAATTTACCGCGGTGAGAATCGACCCGAATGTACGTTTTTGGGATGAGCCCCTGTGTGGGGGTAATGCCAAATCGCATCGCGGAGGCGTGAAACACCCCTAATGACTCATTAAACTGGATCAGCGTTTTCATCTTTTCGATGATGCCGTCATGGTCCAGGCCAGTAACTTGACGTAAAGCCTCATACACCAGACTGTCAAACTGCGGTGCAAATGCCGTAAGTACAATAGGTGAGCGCGTTTCAATAACAAATCGAGTGGCGGAAAAAGAGGGTTGCATTGGTTCTCCTTACAACACACTTAAATCAAGGGCTGTGTCGCTGGTGGCAGCGTATTCGACAGGCTTGATAATGTTGGCTTGTTGATATTGAGGGGTGAATCGTTCGGGGATCACGTTTCGTAGCGGTGCATGTTTATTATTAATATCGATAAAGCGAGGAAAGCGCTTATCAGCGATAAACACATGTACGTTATCGTCGGCATGGCGAATACCCCGGCCAATGATTTGCTTTGTGCGTCGTATGACCCGGTTGAGGTTCATAAAGTAATCAGCCTGCATCAATGCAGATATTTTTCCCTGAGGGAAATCTGGCGTCCCTTTTAATGAAGCCAGGGCCGTATTGGACGGAGAAAAGCCTAACCGGGAAATACAGATATGGTTGATGACTGAGCGGTTATCGGGGTCCGTAAAATTCAAACCTGTGTGAGCACTGGGGCTGATAAGTATCACTCTGCCCCTTGCCGCAACAAACGCGTTTTTCAACGGCGTCAGGGTTGTGTTTCTGGTGTGCACCAGCACCTGACCATGCAAGTACTTTGCATAGAGCTCAGCTTCGGCAAAGCTGGCAGTGATAATGAGCGTTTTGCCTGCGAATTTGTTTACTTCCAGGCAAATTTCAGAGACTAATGCAGGATTTAATGCGCCTTCGCTGTCATCTTCATAAAGTGCCACATCAGAACGGTAAAGAGATAATGACAGGGTTCCAAATCGCTTTGGCGAATAGGCTTTGCGTACAATGGGCAGTCCATCTAATTTGAGTTCCCGCTTTATCCATTCCGTTCCGGCCTTAACATCATTATCAACCGATAACGTGCCACTCATAAGTACCAGGCTATGAATGTTGCCCTTACAATAATGGCCGAACACCCGTGAAAAATACGGCGCGAAGATTGTGATCGTCGGTTCTTTATTCACCGATGTCAGGCTTATGGAGACATCAGTAGACGTGCTAACCTGATTTACAACGCTTTGTAAGTGCTGCTCAAAGTCAGAGAGTTTTCCGCCATCGCTAAGTGATAAATTACGTCGTTTATTAATACTCAGTGCTTTGGATAACGCCTTAAGCGCGGAAAGGCCGGTTTTTTTCGCTTCAGCCGAAAATGAAGGAACGTTCCCCACTGCCTTGCGTATAATTTCACCTTGTTCGTAAAGTTTTTCCTGCCAGGCACTGGACATCACGCTCCGCACCGCGGCGAATTCGCGATAGAGATTGAAGTGACGTACATCAAAACTCTTGAGTAGGTCGACAAAGGCATCAGCCTCGTCAATGATAAGTGAAGTCTGAGCATGTTTAAGGCCCAGTATTTGCCCACATTGCAGGACATCAACCGCTATCATGGCATGTGACGTGATCACAATTTGGCTTTCCAAAGCCTTGTTACGCTGCGCATCATATTTTTCAGAGCGGGTTGAATGCGTTTGGCATACCTGAGAAACACTGACGCCATCAGGGAGTGAACTGTGTTCTGTGATATACGATTCGATGGTACCAGACCAATTGAGTAGAGGTTGCAAAGCGTCATTGAGTGCTGGATGTTGATCAGCGAGTAAGGTTATTCGCTCTGTACTGAAGTAATTGCGGTAACTCATCAGGATAGCGCTGTTAAGGTCAATACTGTCAAAGCAATGCTTTATGTCTTTGCATAACGATAAACTTGACGTAGCAATCACCACTTTTCGTTTTGAATCGGAAGGCTCATTGAGTAAACGTTTAACAGCGATGGTGGTTGCGAGTGTCTTACCAATGCCTGTATCGGCCTGAGCTAACAAGCATTCTCCAAAGCGGCCAACGTCAACGATGTCATTGCATAGCGCTTGCTGTTCAGGCCTTGGGGTTTTGTTTAGATGCCGGAGTATTGTTTGATAATCTTTCATGACGGCACTCCTGGCAGTAAGACAATTTTGCCGAAACCAAATGACGCCTTGGGACCTATACCGGAGGTAAATGCTTTTTCGAACAGAGTAGGGTCGGTAATTACCGCTTTAACAAAATACCGGGCACCACCCAGCAGAAATTTATGCTGACGCTTTTGGAAGCGGCGGTATGTTTCTTCTATTTCATCCACCAGCTGCGGATCAAGACCTGCGGCTTCCAGTCGCGCAATCACTTTCTCAATCCTTTTATGTTTGTCGCGAATATAGACGTTGCGCTTATTGCATTCAGTCATATTCATTTGAGGCCGGTAGTGCAGGCCAAAGCAAACAGAGTCGCCTACCTGTGCTGCCAGGTGTAAGACCTGTTCGCCGGGTAACCCCGTAGGCTGGATAGTTCTGACGGCTATCTCAGCTTGTTTGCTGCCGGAACTGACGTCGTAATCGAATACGTACGGCGTTTTTATTTTGTCGCCGGTTGTATCGCCGGCAATAATCGCTTCAACCTGCTGGTGGATTTTGTAGTGATTGGTCCATTCGGGTGAAACATGGCGGATCGTAAAGGTAGATTCAAAATATCGCATTATTTCTCCTACACTTTCAATTTTTTGGCCAGATCTAACATTGCCAGCCGTCCATGAGGATCGATGGGCAACAACTGCATTGCTTTTAACAGGGGCTTTAGCTTGTCGCTGTTCATGGCTTCCATCATCATGGCAGGCGAGAGCTTTCCGCGGACATAGTCCGACACAGTATTGATAAACTTTGTTTTTAACTTGGCGTGCGCCTGAAAGTATTGAGCGATCTGAATGACGGCATTGAGATTGATAATGCGGGTTGCTGCAGTGCTGGAATTGATTTCGCTATCATTTACTTCAATAAGACTGTCCAGTCCCGGCGATATGGTCAAATTACGGATAAGTACATCGGTTTTACGACCAAAATTACTGATCCAAATGCACTGCCCTTTGGGCTGCTTCTGAGCAATGATTTCCAGCTGCTTATTAACCCCAGACACGTTAACAATTGTGATCCCAAACTGTTCTTCAGCAATACGCACCGTCTTTTCGGGAAATTTATCGGACGATTTTTTCGGCATGAACAGAAGGCTTTCACCCGATTCCAGGTCGATAAACGCTCCGCTACCAGCCAGCATTCCCCATCGTTGGCCAGTATTTGGGGCTTTTGGCTTTTCTATTCCCATTACAGCAGGATTATTGACAAAAAATGCCTGGCAACACATACACAGGGTTATCGGTGCACCGTAGCTATTGCAACCGACATAACCTAATGACTGGTAGCTTGACGGTTGAGCAGCAATCGGTCTGGTGCAATAGGAACAGGTGTCCTGATTGTCGAGACGGGTTAAACCCAATGCGACTGGTTGTTTAAAATCCTGGCCGACAAAGGCCAAAGACGTTAAACGCTCTAACACCATATTATGAACGTCCATTATTATTTTTCCCGGTGGTTTCAGCGATTTCAATGAAGTGTATTAGCCGTCATTTTGACGGCTCATGATGGTTCAACGTCACGTAGCAAAATCTCATGAATCGCCGTACCCATTGCGATAGCCTCGCTCTTTTTGACAGCGTAATGTTCGATGTCCTCTGCCCGGGAACGCGCGTAGGCAATTAATTCCTGACGGGATTGTTCATCTCTGATCACATAGCCAGAAACCGGGCAACAGGCATGAGCGGCCTCTATCATGCCTGCTACTTGCTGTGAGATAGCGAAATTTGCTTCTTTCACTGGAGTGCCTCGCTGCTCCCATTTCTCCAGCGGGAACAGCTTACGACCCAAAATGCAATCATCATTACTGCATCCGGTGTGAGGTCGCTTACACGATAAGGTGACTGGTTCGGCTTCAGATTGGCAAGAAGGGCAAGGGGCTGGCATGTCGATATCTCCTGTAAACTGATAATTCCACACTACCGTAACGTGAGTATCCCGCTACTTTGCGGAGCGAACGATTAGAGGGTTCTCTTAAAATGTATTACGTCGTCTTTTGATGTCGTCAGGTCACGCGCGTATGGCGCTTAAACTGGAATTCCCTTATCAATTTTTGGGTTGGCCGCTAAGGCCACAGCTTATTGAGCCAACGGTTCAGTGGTTCATACACCCAGTCATGCCATTTGAAAGCGATGGCACCGGCGATGAATCCGGCAAGGAAGGTATCAACAAAGAGCGCCAGATAACCCACCAGCGCAAATAATGACAGCGTTACAACACTGAGAATAATCACTAACAAATCTGAAAAATTACTGAGTTTCGAACGGTCGATTTTCATGGTGCTAGGCTCCGCCTCATTCTTCATGATGGCTATTGTTACCAATGGGCGAGATTGGGTGAACAGGATTCTGGTTTTTAGCGTTACTATCCAGAAAATGAAGTGTGCTGCAGTTTTTGCAGACCAGTTCAGTGACCATATGCTGTGCTTCGTCGTCAGGACCGGTAAAGACCTCAACATGACGGTATTCAAAGCTGTCATTGCATCCACAGTTGCCACAAATCATGTGTAGTTTCGCGTTAGCCATGATGATTATCCGTTTAGCTGAATGTCAGCAAGCGTCACGTTGATTTGGCCTTCGTCGCATTTAAACGCGAGCCCGCACTTATTTTTCATCGCCATATACAGCATGGATCTGGCCATACATTTAAGTACTTCTTCTTCACCAAGTGTCTGAATGGCAGTTTGTATGTGTTCACAGAATTCACGGTTTCGTTTTGACATTTGGTATCTCCGTCAGGGTTATACCTAATAAAGTATTATGACTTTTGAAACTGGCTATTTTGTTGGGGAGCGATTAACTCTTAGCTTGAGACGCTGTCATAGAGACTTCCGCATCGTTTTGAAAGGCGGCCAGTATCCTTTATCTGTGACAGCGTCATCTTTGAAGTGCGAACCAGTCAGAGTTACGTTTATGCGCTTCGCCGGGCATTCACCGGAACGTTTTTCAACTGACGGCCATTGATGTAATAGCAGGTATGATAAAGCCCGCTTCGCTGAAGAGCGATTAACAGGGCCGCATGTCCTTCATCGCTCTCCGCAGTTATTGACGAACTAATGCAGTCTCCAGATAGAAACCAATAGGCTGGCGAGTCTAATGATACCAGGATAAGCCTATCGTGGCAGAAGACGTCATTGGGATACCCTACGTTTTTGGGTGTCATTGGCATTGTGAGGATTGCTTGTTTAACCATTTCCAGATGATTAATCCCGGTATCATTGGTGAGTGAATCGAGCGAGATCAGCACTCGTCTTGCGGTAGAAACGAAATCGATTTCATAGCCCAGACCAGTTTTGAACGGCCGATCGAACAGACTTGGCGAAAAGGTGACATCCTTAAATGTCATCGCTTCATTGATATTGCGGATTTTATTGCCCCGCTCAGATCGGCGTAGGGTTAGAGACGCTTCACTGGCATAAACTTCGAAGGTAGTGACACAATGTTTCGCAGCCGCGGCAATGAGAGGTATTGCGGATATCTCGCGCGCTCTAATCGGCAAGCAGTGACGTGCTGAATCGGTGAGTTGCCTTAACAATTTATCCCGGATTAATGCGGCATTACCGGTCAAATGCATTGTGTCGCGGTGAAGAAAACCGGGGGTTTTAAGACTCATGGCAATGGGTAGCATGGCATTAAGATGTGCTGTCTGTTGTTCAGGACGATTTGACATTTCAGTCTCCCTTATTTGGTAGTGGGGATAGCATGCCATCAATAAGCAAACGCGCTATTTTGTATTGAGCGGTGACGACGTCAAAAATAGGAGCCAGACAAAGCGGTCTGGCAGGTAAATAAACTGGCGCCCGGCTAGGAACTGCGGGTTTTAAGATTCGTTAATACTTGTTCCGCTGCACCATCCAGAATTTCCCACAGCGTCGAACTGTAGCTTTCATTAGGGTGTTTCTCCTCAAACTCTTCGTCTTCCATGGCCAAACAGTCCTGAATGACAATAGGTTCATAGTTGTCCGGTTTTTGGGCAAAATAGAGTGCCTCCAGTTCGTTTTCATCGGCTGTGCATTGCTTGCCATTAAACCAGACGAACAGGGATTTGCATTCGTCAGATTTAGCCATGAACACCCCGGACTCAGCACTGGCCAGCAATACATCCTGTACGGTCTCAAAGCGGTAATACATGGTATCGGGTATTTCCAGTGTCAGATCGTTATCTGCAATAGCAATGTCGGTGAAATCACCACCTTGGTCAATCCAGTGCCACTCACTGTCAGTTTCTTGCTTGATGAGCCCGTATCGCATCATCATTTGCAGGCACTTGTTACGGTTCGAAAGGTTGCTGAACGTTAAATCGCCACAAACATTTGTAAACATTTGAATCTCCGACTTATTTGATGAGTTCACTTTACGTTAGTTCTGGGTTTGCGCTATTTTGTAAGTGCTAAGTGGAATTGAAATATGATGGCGTCAGCAAATGCCTGAACACCGGTAAGAAGAAAAAATTACTAAGCAACCGGCTAATTTTACGGAAATACTAACCTTTTAAAAATTTACTATCAAAGGCGTCATCAGGAACAATGACTTCCCACCATTCCAAAGCTTTAGCTTTAAATAGTTCCCAGTCTTCCATTGTTGGTTTGCCATGAGTGCATAGGCGACATTGGGGGCCCCCTGAAGCTGCTCCGTCACTGTGGTATGGAGGTCAACGCCCATTTTCCCAAATCGACCAACTGTTGAACCATCGGAAGCGTGGATCCAAACGGCATCATTTAAAAGAGACCATTCTACTTGATACTCTATTTTCATAAAATTTAACCTGATATTTTCTTTTCGTTGCGAGTTACCGATATAGCGCCCTCATCGCACCTGTATTTAAGGCTGGATTGCATTTCCATCGCAACAAAGATAAGACTTCTGGCCATGCAGGTTATCGCAGTTTCACGGCCAAGTTTATCAACAGCATCCGCAATCTGATTACAAAATTCTTGTACTTCATTTTTTTCGGTAGTCATTGCATAGTACCTATAGTGAGCCGTCAGAAAATTGTGATTTATATCCGCAACAAGGGCATTTTGTGATGCAAGAGAAGCGATAGTCGGTACCGTCCATTGTGGCTTCAGTCCATGTTTCGACGTTGCTTACCAGTAAGCTTTTAGGATTGTCTCCATCATATTGAGAGATGTTTATAGGGTCCCCACGCTCATCATTGCAGTGGAAGCAGCGACCACCACCTATGGCATAGCCAGCTGTACTTTTACCAAACCAATGAATAAGCCGGGCAATGCCTGGATATGAATTACGACAACCGGTAGACCAGTCGCAGAAGTGTCGCCATGCGTCATAGTTCAACCATTTGCAGAATTTGAAAACAGTTTTGTACAAGCACCACCAGTGCAGATTGGTCCCCTGCCAGCCAAGCCATTCGTGTTTGGTCGGAAGAATCCTTAACTGAGAGGAACGGATCATTCTAGAGAAAACATACCGAACAGGTCGAGTAGTCAGGTAGCTAACGATAAAACGTATCCGGACAAACATAAAATGATAAACGGTAAAACGGGTCATGGCACTTCCTCTAAATTGGTATATTTATCAAGTTACTATACCTTTATGAGTGTGCTACTTTCCGGTGTTTGGTTGGCGTTCTTGTAAGCAGCCTTAAATGCTGGCAGGTGTTCACACAATGAAGTGGCAAGTTCGTCCAGTGATTCCGTTGCCATTAGACATTCGATCTCACTGTAATCACAAATACCCAGATAGGTATCGCTGCCGTCTTCGTAAGGGGAGTCAGGGTCAATGGGTAATAGACTGAAGTAAAAGCGTGCTGATTCTTCATTCTCGCGCTCACCCTCTACTCCTTCGATCCATAAATGGAAAATTTTGTCGTGATCGGGGTGAATGATGCCAAAACTCGCCGCCATATCGTTTCCGTAGGATTTATCGAGCATAGCCTTTCGCAACGCCGTCATAAATGGCAACGGTAAATCCCGTACGTTGTCGCGATGAGCATAAATATCATAGGGATAGGGTAAGTCCTTATTCTTCGTATCGTGCTTTGTATAGACATCAGCCAGCTTTGACGTCAACCTGTCGGTCTCCGCGCAGATGAATATTTGCAGATCACTATTATTCAAGCCCATGATAACGCCTTGCAAACGATAAAATGCTTCAATTGCTAACAGGCTTTCAGGGCCTTTATCGTTGATTGCATCAATAAGGTGCTGACCACTTTGTTTGATATTGTCACTTTCAGTATGCATTTGAAGGCTCCTGCGTTGAACGAAAGAATATTAAGGTTTTGGTTGAAATGACGACGTCAAAAATGGCTTGAGTTAACCAAACGTGTAAGTTAGCACTCAAAGGTTCTTACCATCAGCCGTTCCCCTCGCGGTCGGTCAAGTTCATCAAAGCTTCATTAGAGTTCTCTCCCTTAATAATTTGTTTCCGCCAGCCGTCGCCGTCGTTCCAGCATGTTGCCTGGACATGAATGACCACCCAGCGAAGTGAAATGCACGGTTACACAAACGCTTCTTAGCCATGGTGTTGCTCCTTTGAAAGACGTTGCGCCTTGTTGCCGCGCCATTGCTTTAACTTCGACTGTAGAAAGGCATGGGCGTACATGGCCGAGACAATCCCAAGGGATGAGGCGATCACAAAGACGATCCCCTCAGGTGAATTAATCGAAGAAATCGCATGGGCGATGAATGTCACTATTTGAAAATTGAATACCGCTATCAGTGCGCCATTAATCGCCGCTAAGAGTTTTTCGTCACGGTGGACCAAAAGGCTTTGCAGTCCGAGCAGGAAAATGACCATGAATTGGCTGATAAAGATTTCCAACATGGTCATTACTCGCCTGCAGACGGCTTTAGCTGTTCACGACGCGATTGCTCAGGTACATTTGACTGTTTGGCTTTGTCGCAATGGCAAACCGCGTAAACCGGTCTGACATGACCACCACGCGGAATGTGAGCAACTGGCTGCCGTTTGTTTGGCTGTAATACACAAGACATGGCGTTTTCCTCCGTTGTTGCCTGAATTGTGATAATCGTATCCCTGATTTAAGTTCGCGCGACTTTCTGACTGCACATACCTGACGGCGTCACCTGATAGTAAAAAGCAGTGCTAATACACTGGTTTCCTCTAACTCAAAGTCGCTTATGTAGGAATCATCTAAATGAGAGAATTTAAATCGCTGTCAATACTGCTTGGTTTTGTCTTAATTATCGGTCTAGTGATAACCATGATATTTCGAGTCACGGTTGAAGGTGGCCAGGAAGTCGTGTTAACCGCAAAACCCATTTTGTTTGGCAAAGAAGGCGTGTTACCTGAACCGGTTTCGGCCGGGTCTGCTTGGCGGGCGCCTACTACGTCAGTTCACAAATATCTAATTACGCCGATACGGATGGATGAGGCGCTTAATGACATCGTTTCCTCGGACAAAATACCGGTAGATTTTAATGCGTATATCACTCTGCAAATTAAGGCAGGTAATTCCCCTTTGTTACACGAAAAATTTGGGGCTTATTGGTATAAAAATAACGTTCAGGACGTGTTTCGGACCGAAGTACGTACTTTCGCGAAAGGGTTAACCGGTGGAGAGTTAATTTCAGATGCTGACTCTATACTAGAAGGGCAGCAAAGTATTGAAGAAAAGATGCAGGTATATATTAATGGCCTTGAGCTACCGGTATCGGTGAAGCGGGGTCATTATTGGCAAAGCTAAACCCAATAAAGCATTACAGGAAGAAATTGACCGTACAGCAGCCCAAGCGCAACGGGCGAAGACAGAATCTAATCGAAGGTTGGCTGAGGAATCTCGCCTTTCAGCTGAACAAGCAAGGCCCGGGCAGACCGCGGCTATATTGATAGCTCTCAGATGAACATTGAGCAGTATTTGCGATTGCGTGCACTTGAGATTGAAAAAGACAAAATTGAACTGGTAAAAAACAATCCCAATGCCAAAGTCTTGCTGATGTCTGGCAATGGTGGCGCTGTAACGCCAACTTACGACGTCAAAGATTAATCAGCGATAGTCGGTGGCGTCATTCCTGACGTCACCCACTCCAATCCACCAGCTCAGTCGACTTTTTGATTCTCGATGGCATCAAAGGCGACTTTTGAGAACAGTGACATCACTTTTATATCGTCAATTCCCAAGATAATGCAGAACCTGCTGATATGGTCGTGACCGGCTTCGTCGTCCTCTACGTCAAGTAACTCACCATTTTCGTCATAGCAATGGGTATAATGCTTGTAGTAGTTCCGACTGATCACCATTTTCTGCTCGTCGGTTAGAAAACCGGACAGGATCGGCAGTAATTTAAGTTGTGTGATTTCTCCATTATCCAAATCCGGATGCTGTGGCCAGCCAATGTACACTTTGCCAGAAGATAAAATCACTCTTAGCGGAATTACATCGCGAGCCGCTTCGATGATCAATTGCTCTCGGTCAGTAGCGACATCCAGCAACGACTGGTAAATGGCCTGTTTCTCCGCACTGGGTTTGTTTTCGTCAAACATTGCATAGCCATTCACAGTTACCCCTTCAAATCGTCTCTGTAAGCTCATTAAACGGGCTTTCATGACCATGACGGCAAACAGCATCATGTACAGCATGAACGTCGTAGAGAAGAACGCAGCGTAGGTTTTATTGGTAAAAAGCGCCTTGCCTGCCACTCCGTTAATGATCGCGGTAATATAAACCATTAGCAGGCTTGGTAATAACGCGTATGACGCCATCTGGAAACCGGTGTAGCCAATACGGAAATAGAGGTTGTAACCAGTTTGGCGAACCAGCTTTAAACGACGTAACGGGTGCTGGCTTTCAAAGTGATACCCCACAATGAGGATCACCGCTAAAAAAATAGCAGTCATGAGCAAAATCCTGTCAGTAGTGGTTACTTAGATTTGTTGGATTCTGGAATGTCAGCGAATTGCTGCATCGATTCCCATAATTTGCGCTGGGTCTTTTTGCGGTTGATCGCAAACCTGACCACACCGTCGCGGTTAAAGTCGATGTTACTGAGATCGACGTTTTGGGGTTGAGATTGCGTTTTCACTTTGCTCATACTCCTTATATTACGGTAAGTAACGTTGTTTCGCTAGATGTGGTTACACTTCCAGATAAATATTATTCGGATGAATGATGAACACTTTTTCGATACCGGCCTGACACAAACGAATTTCCAAATCATCTTTAAGTCTTTCGATAAAAAATTGTCCGAACCATAAAAGGCACGCTACCGCTTTTGATAAGACAAGAGTAAACAGCATGGTATAAACGATCACTGCGGTAGCTTCACGCGTTTCAACGGGATCAAGTGAGAATGCAATTGCCGCAACAGTGAACAGAACAACAAGCCCACTGGTTAAAAAGAACATTTTTACAATATCGCCCCAATACGACAGTAGTAGTAACTTTCGTAATCGTTCTACACCTTTATGCTGTCCTTATTTTCGGGTAATAAGTGTACTAGGGCAGAAAATAATGCTGCTCCGCTTTGAAACTGGCCATTACCCTAACGGAAACTCCAATTCTTCCTGGAAGGTGTTTGTAGCGCGTTCTACCAGTTCGTCGAAGTCGAGCCCCAGGCAATGACAGGTATGCTGGAGGTCGCCCAACAAATCACGAATCCCCTGCTCCACAGGCTAAGGGGCTGGCGCACCATAGGCTTTTCCGGTATAACTCATCAGGGCAAGCCACCCACTTTTTGCTCTGGCATCATTGGCGCTTTCATCACAACTCATATCATCTGACAACACGTTCATGATGGGCGTTGCGTCTCCGATGGTAATATTGGGGTTGTCGTTCTTCGCGGTCATAATCTAATCCTGTTAAAGAGTCAGCTTGTATTGTCTCTTAATTCTCTCACCGCGCCATTTTTGGTGGGCAAATACTATCCGAACAAACGAACGAACAAACGAACAAAATTTGTTTTTGTTCGGTACGCATGATTGGGCTATAGTGTTCATACAAATAGGACACAGGTTCGTTTATGATGGCGTCAGAAAGCTCCAGTAAGTCACTACAAAAACAAGTCAACGAAATCTGCAATCAGTTGCACAGTGAAGGCACCAAGGTAACCGTTCGTCGGGTGCTATCACTTCTGCCTGGCGTGGCCAGTACCAGCACGGTGCACAAATACCACAAGAATTGGAAAGACGAACTCGATGCTGGTGGACAAACACTGTTCGATAAATTGGGCTTTTCACATGAATTCACGACGGCCTTTACTAAGGAAATCACCCGGTTTAGCGTTGAGGCAGAAACCCGCTTTCGGGAATTAGCGCAGTTTGCAGAGGAATCCCGGGATTCAGCAATAGAGAGCCTTGAACTTGCAGAAGAACGTGAGAAAAAACAATTGGCCGAGCTGGAGCAGGTCAAAAAAGAACTTAAGCTCTTGCAGGATGAACTGGTAGCGATACAAAAAGAAGCCAAAGTGGAATTTGAAAAATTCCAAGCGGCATCCCAAGCCAGTGCCGATGGTTATCGACAGCAAATTGATGATCTTCAAAAGACGGAAGCTGAAATTCGTAGTAGTAATGAAACTTTGCGCACAGAATTGGCCAAGGCCCAGTTAAAACTGGAAGGAAATCAGGATTATGTGAACGAGGTGAAAGCCCTTAACGCTGCTTTGACGGAGCAAATTGAACAACTACGTAACGAAAACAAAGAGATTTCCCGCGCCTTAGCCAGTAACGAAAGTACCGGCAAAGGGCAAGAAAAACTGTTGGCCCAGCTTGAGAGCTCAATAGGTCAGGAGCGAGAGGTTAACCGTCAGTTGAGTAAACAATTACAGCGTCAGGAGTCACAGCAAGCCCTTGATGCTAAAGCAATAGAGTCGTTAAACGAGCAATTAAGCGTGCTCCAAGACAAGTTGGCAGCGGAAGAGCGCCGTACCAAGGAACAATCCGCAATCATCGCGAAGTTCACTTAACCTGTCGCGATTTCTTCAGCCGTGGTTCCCCGGTGATAGGCTGCGTAATGCAACATCAACATCATCAGTTTCGACTATCCAAACAACTGTAGCATCGGCGTTTTTATCTAACATCTGTTCTTCAGCATGGTCGCTATCTTCGGCCATAAAAAATGCAACCTCAGGCACGGTGAAGGTGATATCAGTAAATAAAACAATAAACGGTGTTAACTGTGTGAGTCATACTCCCCCCTAAAGTAGTCAAACTGTCTCATTATTTGTTTATGCTGTTTGACAGAATGCCTGCCACAACAAGAACATTTCCGGTTCAATAAAGTATTGAGGGTAACCATCTTTATTCCATTTCTGCGTAAAGTTCATTCAAGTACATGCTGACATCGTCTTTCAGCGGTATTAACTGAGTAATTAGCCCAGTCTTAATGCATTGCGCTTCTTCTTCACTAGAACAGCCACTAACCGCAATAATGCTAGTGGATTCAATAAAGGTATCGAGTACACTTTCAGCGAATTCTTCCGGTACGTTATCGCCCAACACTTCCCAAATGGCAGCTTGCATATCAGAATTATCAACGCTTGCGATATAGGTATTCATTTCATTTCTCACTTGAAGTTCAAGAATGTGTAGATTGATTCGGCTTTGTTTTCATGGTACTGCTTACAGAGCATTTCCCAATTTTCCGCAATCTGGCGCCATTGATTACCCATGGCATAAAGTCGTGGTATTTCGTCAGATAACTGGCAGGCTTGAACCATGCGAATACAACGCCCTAGGTCATCAGCATCGCTTGGAACGGGCCCATTAGGCTCGAAGTTTGAACCAGTCAGCACAGTGAGCATGTAACGAGAACTGATTCCTACATCGTCAGACGCTAACCATTCCGCCGGTGTCATTTTTGACGAAGCGTAGATACGTTCACGCTTACATTCTTCGCAAATCATATTTGCTGCTTCAACGATCTTGTTGAATAAGGTTGAATCAAACGGCAAATCCGGGACTTGTCGAGATAATTCATCGCTAATGGCCGTAACAAGTTTCATCTGATTTGCTTGGAATGGTTGAAAACGCATTTTTGATATCCTTGATTAAGTGGATGGAAGACACTGTAAAGAGTATTACTTGTGGAACCCCCTTATTTAATCTTGATTTTGGTATCAGGCCACTTTTTGATTTTACTTAAACGCGTTAAATGCGGGGTTGAATAAGAACCCTTTGTGATGAATAAATTGGGTCAAGGCGGGCTTGATGTATTCGTAATGCAGTTCCGAAACCAGGTATTCGATCCCAAGTTCCTCACAGGCTTTTGCCGTGGTAAGTCGACCACCAAACGGATCGACACATAAACCTTTACCGGGTGCTGCCAGCCAGGAGATGAAATGTTTGGCAAAATTTAATGGGAACGCAGCGCCATGGGGTGCAAAGCCCATTTGTCTGGCTATGCGAGATACTTCGCGGCCATAGCGTTTGCAAGTGGTGCCTATTTCAACGACGTTCCCGGGCAAGGCGCCTCCGTTGTCATTAGAAAATGCACCCGACTTAATAATATAGTTGCCGTCAGAATTGACTCTTTCGCGTTGTTCACCACCCTGCCCTATCAATGTTTGCTGAGCTGAAGAATATTGCGTTAACAAGGTTTGGTTATTGGCAAATCGATGGCAATACTCCGGGTCATTGCAAAACCAGAGCACAAATTCATAGCTTTGCTTGAGATGTGTATGCGGCGTCTGTGTAGCAAAAGTAGGCGCAGGCAATTTGTTTCGAGGATGCCAGATCACTCTGTCCATCAATTGCAAACCGATTTCATCTTCAATCATCAGCGTCAGTCGTTCAAGGTAGGTGCTTCTTCGACCATTCGCTTGTGGTACATAAACGTCATTGGGTAGATTTATTGCTAATGAGGCACCAGGTTTCATACGGGCTGCGATGGGTTTTAAAACGTCAATAATAAACTGGCAATATTCCCGCTCCTGATTGACGCCGTTATGACCGTAATTACGCTTAATTCCGAGGTATGGTGGTGAGGTAAAACACAGTTGAATGTCTTTATCAATCGAGCTGGCAAAAACGGAACGGCAATCGCCCCATACCATGACACCTAAATCCGTATGAGCGGCGACTAAAAACTTACCGGCCGTTAACTTTGACAGCTCGCTTTTCCCCTCTCTGGTGAGGCACCACTGCCCTTTCCCCACTCGTTCCAGAAGGTTTTTGTTCTTGAGTGTTTGTTGAAACCAGCGGATCTGACGCTTTATTGCGCTGGTATATTTACCCGAACTGCCTATTTCGACAGTTTTATTCAATTCTGTCTGAGAGATTTTCTTTTTTCGCGCCACATACTGATAGAGACATTGATTTTCTACTGCCCCATGCTGGTACCCCATCAGAATGTCATCTAATACAAGCTGCTCCATTTTCTTATCCTTGGCTAATTTTCAGTGGTTCCAAACGGAAGTAAGCAGTGCGTACCTACCCTGCTGACGCTGTCATAAATAGCCCATTGTCCTACTTGAGTGATTTTTTTCGTTTACGCAGTATTGCTATGTACTGACTTCTGGCATCCATTAGCTTCTTCGCTGCAAAGCCATTTGCACGACAGACTTTGATATTCCGTTCAATGATGGTCAGCTTTTTCCGCAATGCGCTGGTGCTATTGCTTGTGCGCACCATGACTATAGCCCCACTGTCGCGTACAGATCGTCGATATAGGCGCTGATTTCCGCTTTGTTAGGCGTGAGCTGCTTTATTAAGCCTCGTTTTACGTGGTGGGCTTCTTCATCGCCGGTACAACCACACGGGGCGGTAATGCTGGTGGGTTCGATATAGTTATCCAGCACAGATTGAGCAATTTCTTCACTAACGCTTTGATCGAGTACATCGCGAAGTGCGTCCTGTACGTCTGTGTCTTCAACAGGGGCAATATAAGTAGGTTGAACTGGCTCAATGCTACGCATAATTTTTGAAGCGATGGTACTGGCCTCAGCATCCGTAACCGGCAAGGAGAATTTGTACGTTTGGCTTTTACCAAAGACAATAACCACAGCATCCATTGCCTCATCGCGACTACGGGTGATCCGGCGAGTTAAAGCATTCAGTTCCGCATCAATGGTTTCTGCGATGAACAGTGCTGTTTTTAATAAGTACTATTGAAACTTTCATGGCTATCTCCCTGTGTTGTTGAAACCAATGTAACAAGGATTGGTAGTCGCGCTATTTTTGGTCTGGCGCAGGCGCCAGGGTCAATAGAGAATGGGCGTACCCTACCCTACTGACGCTGTCAGAAAAGGTATTTCGGTGACTGATGATTTGCCGGATCTGCTCTATTATCAATTTTGGATTTTCGCGAATCATCTCGTTGGTGACGTCGTAAACAACGAACCCTTGGGTCAGTGCATAGGCACGTTTTGCATGATCTCTTTTGAATGCTTCAAGTAAAGAATGGTTTTGAAAACCATTGCACTCGCAAGCTATTCTATATGGAACGATGCAATGATCGTATCTCCATTTCTGCGGTGAACCTGGCAGCATGACTTCGTGTGCAACCATACCGCCATCATGATGGAAATAGTCACCGAAGTGCTCCACCAGCAATTGGTGAAGCCAATGCGCGGGATTTTGGGTTGGCCAAGGTGAATATTTAATGTCTGAGGGAGGCCGTTTGGCTTTTTTGCCTTTCATGGCGCCATGCATTCCGCCAGCAAGGGACTTTACCTGTTCAGGGTATTTGTCCTTGATTTGCTGTTGCATGGATTTCGGCAAATTTTCGTAAAAAGCCTTATCGACTCGCATAACAATAGAACTCCGCAAATTAACGCATCTACTGTCTCACGAGATAAGAATCGCGCTACTTTCCATTGTATTAGGGTTATAGCGCCGTGAAGGAATTACAGTTTTAAGACGTCCCGCAGGTCAGAGAAGTAATCAGATTCCATTAACAGGTTCTTTCACCTTTTCGATGAGGAACGGCATGCTGGTTCGCTTGAGCTGCTGCACGATGTCATTTCTGATGGCGTCAGAATACTGATCGATTTCAATGGTCAATGTAGGCGTATCATCTTCTGATGTTTTACGTGGACGGTATTTCGCCAGTGCACTCCAACCTTTTTTTTGCAGTGATTCACTCTTGTAATGTGCAACAAGTTTCATTCGCAGCTCTCCGATGTTGGTATAACTAACAAGAGTGTATTAATTATTTGTTCTAGTTGGCCTACGTAGGCTTATAAGAATTGAGTGGTTTAGCCTGAAAAACACCCAAATCATGAAAAAAAAGGTTTCGTGAGAAGCTCTGTCGCGCGATATTTAGACATAAGCTTAATGCCGGTATCAAATTAGCTCGTCAAGCCGTCTGAGCGCGTTCAGGGCGGTTTCCTGTATGTGGATTGTGTTTTCATTACTGAAATCATCATCAGGATTGGGATTGATACGGATCACATGGTCAAATTTCAGTGATTCATGTCTTAACATGGGTAAAAGCGTTCCGGCACCGATTTCGATCGCTATCGGTTTTCGAAAACTGGCATGTGTCATAAATTTACGATATTGGTCAGTTTGCTGTTCATAGTTTTCAGTACAGAAATTCGGATCCTCAAAATACAAAATATTGGGTCTTGCTATGACGCCACAATGAGGACAGGTCGGCATTGCATCTGTATTACTCATTTTACTGTCTATGGACCAGATTTCATTATGACAGTTGTTGGTACATTGAAGTTGAAAATGATTACCGTGAATTTCCAGCACCTCTTCGAATCCACTTCGGATGAATGCTCCGTCAACATTTGTGGTGACTGTGAAACTGGTATGTTTAGTGTTCAGCCAGGCCTTAAGGATGTTATAGCCTGCGTGTGGTTCAGATTGGAGATAATTATTTTTTGTACTGTTGGCAAACAACCAGGCAATTGTTGGTTTTAAAGTAAACCATTTTGCTTTAGCGATTTCGTCGTAGCTGGTAATGCCCTCTTTTACCAGTTCTGGAAAATCGTTTACCAGTGAATTAGGTTCTTCATAAGTTGAACTTCCGCTATCCACCGACATCCCGGCGCCAGCTAATAGAACAATGCTTCGCGCGTTTTTGATTAGCTTTGCAGCCTTTAAGTAATTTAGTTCGTTCTCTAGCATACTGGCTCTCATCATTTTCGTGATGGTTCTAGTGTATTAAGTTCACTGCCCTACCCGACTGTATGAATCATTATTTTGCTGGCTGAGGATATGGCCTATACCAATCTCTTACTATTTCTAGCTTTGGATCTAATGTGCGCAGTGCTTTTAAGGAAAGTACGGTAGATGGATATCGTAGAGAACCAATGCAACATTGATAGCCTGCTAATGTCTGCCACAACTACTGATCGGGAGGCCGGAATAAGTGATCGGGAAATGCCTAATACGCAGTAATAGTTCTTTACTCCAAAAATAATAGTTTTGTTAGTTGTGAGCTCGTAGAGCTTATATCTTTTTTTAACTCTTGATCTAACTAAAGATCTAATGTGTTCAGATTTGAATTGGTCCGAACATGAAAGGATCTGATTTGGTGTGAATGAATAGATTAGCGCATGGATGGCTGTGGATAAAATCAGGTACGTATGGATGGAGTAGTAATTGTGGATAATTCTATTCGGTACTAAGTGATTATGATTATTCGTTAAGTAACCGCTCTTTAAAACCAGAATTTGTTGCTGTTTATAGTAAATTTATGTTGCGATTGTGGCGTTATGACGCCGTAATTACTGGATTCTTTTTTACCAGGCACGACAAATCCCCGGAATTTAACCCGGTAAGCCATTATTTGTTAGCAGTTTATTTGTTGTGGTATCGCTGTTTGCCGGTCATAGCTTGCCAGTAGGCAGAATGCTGTTCCGGTGTTGCGTCTGGGCCAGGTTTAGGAATGTCTAACGCTAGATTTTTAAACAAGGCTTCATTTCGCTCTGTTGCATTTTCATGGAGCTTTGATTTAAGTGCGGTATACCCGTCGCGGATCTTCTTTATTTTATTAATTTTGGTGAACAGGATCCGGTTGTTTGAAAGTTTGAATTTAATCAGGCCCAGATTGGACATCGTATTTATGACCCGGCGTATCGTATTACGTGACCATTGCATCATCGCCGAAAGAAAAGCGACGCTTCGAGACAGTGCTGGCTTATGGTATTTTTGAGCGTGTACGTCCTGGTTATGTAAGTAAGCGTGCAGGATCAGGGTTTTGTGAAGATGCCGCGATTGATTTCGCTTCCACTTCTCCCCTATGGATTCTGCTTGCAAAGCACTAACTGGTACCTTGAAAAACGTCACTTTTGGTTTGTATTTTTCGTAAAAACCTTTGGTGGTACCTTTAGTGCGTAATTCGCTGAGCATTATCTGCATCCAATAAGCAAATTCAAATGCAAAATCATGTGTACCAATTTTTAAGTGGTGGGACACGTCCTCGATATAGGTGTATTTGAGATCCTTTTTAACGCGTTCTGGTGGAGCTTCGCTTTTGAGGAAATCTTTCTTTATCAATGACGCAATCGCTGCTCTGATGGTATTCGGTGAATACCCCAGATTTTGGCAAAGGCTTATGGTGGTCCGCTTGAATATATTTCCTTTAGTTTCGTCACAAGCAAAGTATGCAACAAAGCTAAAAACATAGGCTTCGGTTTCTGTTAAGTGCTCAAAGAGTTGTGTACTCATGAACACAAATTCTGTGTACTTTCTTTTTCTGTTCATATTTTTATCAACAATTCATAATTTTTGCTGATAAAAAACGCATTAGCAGTTGACCTGATCGGTCAAACCGCTAAAATTAGATGTGTAACTGCTTTCCAAAAGTTACATCCTAAGACCCGCAAAGTGCGCCAACACTTCGCGGGTTTTGTCTTTTTAGCGCTTCTTATCTTCCCGCTAGTTTTTTTATGTCTTCCTAGCTATTGGTTAAAGATTCAATTTGGTAGAAAAGAATCAGTTAACAGGTGTAATCTTTATATGAAAGGTATGAGAGATCAAGCGGGATCGCGATCTAAGTCAGATCTTTTTAAAGATTCGATCCGATGCTTAGTTGTTGAATTTACTTGGTTAAAGATTCGATCCAGAAAAAAATAACGATCGAATAGTGTTTATCTCTTGCTGTTGAATTGATTCAAAATGTGTAATGCAGACATATGACGTCTGAAAGCAATTACTGAAGCGCCCTGCTCTGGCGAAAAGCCGATATTGATTAGATAACCCTGAACCGTCGCCCTACCGTATTCGACTACCAGTTCTCCTTTACGGGGTTCAGACAAATGACAAGTTTCAACAACCTGAACTATCTTGTCTCTGACAGCGTCATGTATTTTGGCGTTATACTCAGGATCAGCATTTGCCAGCACCATATTAGAGAATTTACGCTTAAACTCACTCAGGCTGGAAGACGGTGCAATTGACTCACGAAGCTCGTTCCAAGTATAGATTTTCTGTGCCTGACGCCCGGTGATAAGGTGCTCTCTAGCCCAAAGTCCAAACAGGATTTCAATTTCGTTCTTTGTGGCAAAGACATCACTATCGATTAATAGCATATCGTCAAGGGTGCGCTTTGCGCGTACTGCTGCGATGATATTTTTTACCGTTGAACGTGGGAATTGCACGACTGCGGCCTTTTTCTCCACTTGTCTTTCGTCCTCATACGTAACCAAAGCTTCAAGCCTGAACAGCTTATAGTACATTTCGATATCTTTGATAGAGTCAGGACTGCGGTCATAGAAATCACGCATATCAAATGTGGTTGCGGAGATGCGCTGTAAAGAGTGGATCGCATTATTCATGTAACCACCAGCAGAAGAATCCGATAGCGGAATATCCTTTGCCATTGAGATAAGCGGTTCTAACGGCAGCGTAAAAGTTTCACCGATGCTATCAGCTTCATCGATTCGTTCAGAAATGTGATTAATAAGCCAAGTGATCGCGCCGGCATAATAACTCATGTCTGGAAGATAGATAAGTCTGCCCTCTTCTGCCCGGGCCGTAATTGAAATGGGCTTTACCCTCCCCTCCTCTTTCAATTTAACTCGTATTATACCGGCTTTGTCTTTTCGGTTCGTGCGCATCGCTTTCACCAGGTACCGGACAATTTGGAGCTCCAGAAAGCGGGTTTTGTCATCATATCGGTCAATATCGATAGTTTCGACAGTATTGGATGCTACCAACTGAAAATTACTAACGTCAGGCGTAGATGCTGAATCGGAACTGGCAATAGCTTGGCCCTTTGGTATTGCTAAGGTAAAAAGCTTTCCTCGACGCCGACGTACAGGATCGGTCGTAATGAACTCACTTTGTATAAGGTTTGCTTTTTCAAGAGTAACCAGATGATGGCGAATATTAGAGGTTTTTCGATTAATGCGTTCTGCTAAAAACTCGAAACTGGCAATCCGTTCGTCAATATCTTGCAGCGCGATGAAGACGTCAGAAATGACTGCTATTGTTGTCGGTGAAACAGATAACGCCCCACACAAGCGAAGGTATACTTTTAAATCAAGAGTGTCAGGCGCACAAACTAATGGTGCTTTAAATCCATATTTCTCTGACAAGTCAAAAAGCTCTCGCACTAAAATCCCACCGGTTTTATAGATTATATTTATTTCTCAGATTCGATCCTGAGATTAGCTAACTATGCTTCCCAAGTCCAATTTAAAGATGCTTTCAATTTATATTATTAGGTTCAGGTGAACCTGTAATTAGAAATATACCTGCAGGCTACGTCCTATAGGGCTTTTAGCCAATTTTTAATATTTTTTTAATTGGCTGGTTAGCATGCAGTAATGTGCTTATATGTGAACAGCCTTGTACTACCAAACTTGATGTTAAACACTCTGTTGTCACATAAATATTCACCATTTTACTGAAACAGGTTCATGTGAACCGGAAGGACTGAAATCGTCTGAAAGCCTTATATAACGGGCTGTTCGAAGATTTTTTAATTTGATTTTAATTACACGAGACTTTCTAATTAAGCACATATTTTATAGATTCGATCCGAGACTTTAAATCTTTAGCATGTCAGACTGATTTTGTGTGCTAAAACAAGGTCGAAATTATGAATAAAGCTGAGCCATATAACGGAATGCGAGTGCTTTCCAGTTACCACAGGAAAGGTGGTGTAGGTAAAACGTTCCTCGCATCAACAATCGCGTATTTGCTAGCAACTGGTGGTCCCGATGGAAAGGGAGTGAAGCGTCGGGTGTTGGTTCTGGATTATGATTCGCAGCAGGACTCATCAAAAGCCTTTTTGAAAATGGATGCCATCCCCGGGGATGACGAATACGCATCGCCGTTACATCCAGAAGTTGATGAGATTGACGATCCAGAGTGGAGTGGTCGCAACACATCTACTGACATTCTATTTGATTCACCGGTGTATGAGTATCCAACGGCTTTTGAAAACATCAAAGTTTTACCTTCAGAAGGTAATGTTGACCGCGTGCTTTCAATGACGCCGCAAACGGCTAGTTTGGCGCCCACCATTACCAAATACATGCGTGACTGGTTTTCGATTCCCGACCTGGCTGGTGATTATGATATTGTCATTGTAGATAACCCGCCCAGTAAATCACCTGTGAGTGCCGGTATTTTAGGGGCCGCAACGCATGTGATAATACCTACTGAACCTGAATACGACTCTATTGATGGTGTGCCCATGCTGCTAAATCGAATTGCACGCATTAACGAGGAGCGCCAGGATCATCCCCTTGAGATAGTTGGCGTTGTGCCCAACAAGGTACCAAGCAAGTCTCGTCTTACTCAAAAAGATGAAGTCGCTCTTGCTAAGTTGTACGACAGAAACGGTCCTACAGCAAAATACATGAGTCGGTTTTGGCTTCAACAACGCAACTGTTATCGGGTGATGGAACGACCATCTGTTGATGAATCACACTTTAATTACGTGCATAACCACCATGCGCTTAAAGAAATGCAGAAGCTTTACGAACTTGTTGAAAGCAGTTTATGGGGGAATGAAGTATGACCACCTCTAGAAAGTCAAGAAGACGCACAGTCAGTAAATCAACTTCGCAGGAAGATTTAATAAGCCAATTTGAGTCGGGGCAGGGCGTATCTAAAAAGTCGCAACAAATGTTGGACGGACTCAAGGAACGAGATAAATCTAAAGAAAGTGATGTACATGACGATCCTCTCTTTAAGACAGCATCAGAGTTAGATAGGGTTTTGGTGGATTACATTCAGCCTCAACCTGATAATTCCAGGTATTTGCCGGTTACCTTTGCCAAGAAAGCTGATGATGAATCTATCGCTGCGTTGGATAACTGCGTAGTTTGTGAGAAGGGGATTCTTGAGAATCGACTGTCGAAAGACAACCCGCGTTATGATGCCGTTAACCAGGAAATAGAAGAGATAAGAAACCTTGCTGAGACGCTAAAGCACAGCGAACTGGTACATCCAATAGCGGTGTGGCGTAAGAACATGTCTGATTATCCTATTGTGGCTGGCCACAGACGTTTCTATGCGATTCGCTTCCTTTACGGTGGCCTGATCAAGGTCAAGGTGAAAATCTACGCCGAGAAGCCAAAGAATCTCAATGTACTTCGTCACATTGAGAACTTTTCCCGTTCTGACCTGACACCACCTGATGCTTTAAACAGTTATGCGAAAGCTGTTCGAGAACTGGAGAACCTGGAAGAAGCAACCATTCAGAATGACCGCATTTCGGTGGTGACTTCATATTTAGGCATCAGTCGTACTTCATTCTTCCGGTACGACAAACTCTACGAAAATATTGAACTTGTCATGCCGTTGCTAGAGAACAAGGTAGTAACGAGTATTGTTGCTCTCTATGAAGAAATTAAGAAGGCTGAAGAGCATAATGATGCAGAGCGCTATTTGCAGTCGCTCAACAAGGAAGAGAAATTTCTTAAGTACCTGCCTCCTGAAACACCGAAGAAAGCAGGTAGGGCAAAGCAATACATTACAATGCCGAAAGTTAAGGTAACGCAAACTTCTGCTATTCGGCGGTTACTAACAGAAGATGTGACGAAGTTGGATGTTGGAATTGATTGGGACAAAGTTGATTTTGACGATGCTGCAACGGTTGAGAAAGTACTAAAAGCCTTGTTAACTTCGCTATCAAAATAGCATTTATGGTTCATCTGAACCAATTTACTCTAAAAGCGCTGCAGGTCAATATATACAAGGTCTGCGGCGTTTTTTTATATTTAAAATAAATAGGCGGTATTTTAAAGGTTACATTAAAAATGCAGATTCGATCCGGCATCAACTGTATTAAAATAAATGGTCGGCTAAAGTTTTACTATACGTTTATGGCGTCATGAAATGGACTTATTTTTTGTTGAATGACTTCTGGCCCCTCTTAGTCCAGCACAGTAGACAGCTCAACGAGATCATTGATGATAGGGCGCTCATGTTTAGCTAACGCTACTTCCGTATAAAATGCAGCTTCTTCAGCAGCGCTTTCGGATTGTTCAGTTTCCAAAACATGCTTGGCAACAGCCTGTTCCTGAATAACATTCAGTTCATCTGGACACCAACAATTTTCAGCCAGTATGGTAATTGGCTTTACAGATTCAATGGGCCGTCTGAACGGACGTTGGAAAGCCCAGTTAGAGCACCCCCACTCGAAATCTGTTTCACGCCACATTGTTTTACCGTCAGCAAACTCGATAACAAGATCACTGGCGACATCACCGATATGTGGATGTTCCGCGGTCATCGACGCAAACTCCCCCCAGCTAAGTGAATAGCCTGATTCTGTACCAATAAACACGATCTGCTCGACCGAATGACCAGACAACGCAATACAACGTAACGTGTCATCCAGCAGGGTAGTTGTAGGGGTGTTCATTGGGGCGTTCCTCTGTGGTAGTGATAATTAAATCTTACCCCGATACAGTGACAGCGCTACTTTTCAACTGTTGGTCGGGATATGGCCTTGCTGGCTTCGGTTAATTTGTGAATTAGTCCTCTGGCTTGGTTTAAGGTGTTATCCCCGTAGACTTGTTTGAGTGAAATACGAATTTCCAGGTAACCTTGTAATTGGCCTATGGCCGCGAAGAGTTTATCTCGCGCGGTAGGGGAGGGCGCTTTTTCATATTCCGTTTTTGCATTGAGGGTGTCACGGTAAAGCTGATTAAAGGCTCTAACCAGTTGTGAACGCCAGATATTAATTTCACGAGCAACTTCACGGTTAATCTCTTGCTTGATCATTTGTGGTGGAATTAACATGATAGTCTCCTTAGCAGGCTTTACGCATGAATTGGTTAAAGGTGGAATATTCGATGCCCATGGTGCTGATGAGAGCATCAAAATAGGCAAGCATTTCGCGTTGCGGCTTTATGACGTTTTCAAAGTATTTTAAAAATTGGTTACGTGTAACCATGATAGGGTGAGCTCCTGAGCAGCCATTTTTATGCCCAACGGACTCGTAAAAAGAAATAGTTACTTGTTCGTCTGATAGCAGGTAACCATCAATGCTGTAGTTATCGTGCTTCACGTAACTGTGCATGGGTTGACCGTCATTATCGACCAGCAGATAGATTGGTAGACCGGTAAAATCGTGCAGGGCTAGCGTGAGTGCATGGCATTGCCCGTGGCCTAGCTTGTGGACAAGCTGCAGGGCCACATAGAGATTCATATCATCTGGAAGAACAGGGTTTTCGTTGAATGCATCGACCAGCGTATGCAGCTTGTTCTTGATAGTGATTAGATGTGTAAGCAGCATTTTTTACGTCCTCAATTAATATACACTCACTGTATAACGAGTTGTAGAACACGCTATTTTATAAGGGGTTAGATAAGCTTCTTACGGCATAAGGAACGACTGTTTAAAGGTGGGTTAATGGGAAAGTTTTGCAAAGGAAGTATGCTTGTTGTCCTATTCAGTTATCAATTTACGGCTCTCGCTTTAGGGAACGGTGGTGGAAAGGAACCGCCGCGTAAAACCGAATTGAGATGCGTTGATTATATTGAGTATGAGTTGGAGAAGTTAAAAATTTCACCTGACGAAATGCCAAATTCGCTGTATTTAAAATGGCTATGTTCTGCTAAATTGTTGCTATACTGTATATGAATAC
>CERE01011857.1_pt1 | contig 56084 bp, 44 predicted proteins | sample 530911 | NCBI WGS metagenome assembly CERE01 (sample SAMEA2621092, study PRJEB7988) | marine metagenome | biome: marine biome (ENVO:00000447); feature: mesopelagic zone (ENVO:00000213); material: "saline water (ENVO:00002010), including plankton (ENVO:xxxxxxxx)" | depth 800 m
CCGGCACTGAAACAAATTGACGGGGTCAGTAAAGTCAATCTCAACAGCCGCCGACCGCGCGAGCTGCGTATCGAGTTCGACCCCCAGCGACTGGCCAATTTACAGCTGCAGCTGGATGATGTCGCCAGAGCGGTGGGACGCGCCACGGACACCTCTGGCGGTTTTGCCGACGTCGGGCGACGTAAATACACAGTGCGCTTTGCCGGCCAATATGACATCAACTCATTGAGTGACATGATCATCGGCTGGAGCAACGATCGCCCCATCTATCTCACCTTGCGTAATGGCGATCCCGCCTATTACATGACTCTCAACCGCGCCAGTGGCACCAACACGGTGGCCTTATTAGATGGCGTCAACGCTACCATCGAGCGCCTCAATCAAGGCCCTTTGGGCGATGTGGAATTGGCGCTAGACTTAAGTTTCGATTCTTCCGTACACATTCGCAACGCCATTGCCTTAGTACAAAGCAACCTGGGCCTCGGTGTTTTGCTCGCACTATCGATATTGTGGCTGTTTTTGCGCGGCATACGCACCACTCTATTGATCGCGATGACCATTCCGGTGTCGTTGATGGTGTCCTTCTTGGTGCTCAACGCGCTCGATCGTAGCTTAAATGTCATCTCCCTAGCGGGTCTTGCCTTTGCCGTTGGTATGGTGCTCGATGCCGCTATTATCGTGCAGGAGAACATTGTGCGTCTGCGGCTTTCCGGTCTCAACACGCTCGATGCGGTGCTCAAGGGTGCCACTCAAGTGACGCCTGCACTCTTCGCCTCCACCGTCACCAGCGTCGCCATCTTTTTGCCTATCCTGTTTATGCAGGGCGTCGAGGCTCAACTGTTTTCCGATTTGGCCATTGCTCTATCCAGCTCTGTGATCGCATCGCTACTCGTCGCCATTGCGGTTCTGCCCGTGGCCAGTCGCTATTGGCTGAGTCAGGAAATCAAAAGCGATCGCTTTGCCGACTACTGGGATCGGTTAACCCGCACCGTTATGTCACTCACCAACACGCCCGCGAAACGCCTGAGTTGGATTGGCGGCTTACTGAGCGGCTCGGTGCTGTTGGTTGTGGTATTGCTGCCTAAAGCCGATTTTTTACCTCGTGCACCCACCGATGGTTTCTACTTTTCTCTCGACATGCCTGCGGGTGGCAATTTGGCCTTTGTGGAAGAAGAAATTGGCCGTCGCGTGGTCGAGCGCGTCACTCCCTTTATGAACGGTGAAGCGGAGCCACCGATTAAGAGCTACAACTTCTACACCTTTGGCGCCAATACCGGCGGCTTCATCTACTCGGCCGATCCTCTGCGCACCGAAGAGTTAATGCAGGCAGCCCGAGAAAAGATCTTTAACAATTTGCCCGATACGCATTACTACCTGTTTCGCGGCTCCATGCTCGACAGCGCAGGCGCCAGTGGCCGACGCGCTATCGATATTGATATTCAAGGCTCAGACATTGAATCACTGATGACGGCAGCCCGCGCTGGCAATGAGGCCCTCGCCAAGTATCTGTCCAACGCCACCAGCCGGCCGCGACCGGGATTGGATTTACAAGAACCCGAACTTCGACTGACCCCCAATGATCGACGAATCACGCAAGCGGGAATTGATCGACAGACGGTCGCCAATGCCGTTCGCGCCATGACCAACGGATTGTTTATCAGTGAGTATTTTGATGGTAACGATCGCGTCGATGTCATTCTCCGCGGACAGCGCTGGAGCACGCCCGAACAACTGGCCGAGCAACCTATTTATACCCCGTTGGCGGGCATTCAAACGCTCGGGGAGTTGACTCGCATGGAGCGCACGGTGGGTCCCAGTGAACTGCGCCGCGTCGACACCAAACGAACCGTTACGTTGGAAGTACGTCCACCGGCCGATATGCCATTGGAAACCGCTCTGGAAAAAATTCGCTCGCAGGTACTGCCTGAAATTCAAGCGCTGTTGCCTGGCAACGCCAACATTCAACTCAGCGGCAGCGCCGATCAACTGCAGGGTGCCATTAACGAGCTGTCGTTAAATTTTGTCACCGCGCTGCTGATTTTATTTCTCATTATGGCCGCATTATTTCGCTCCGCCATCGACAGTGTCATTGTGTTACTCGTCATGCCTCTTGCGGCAGCCGGTGGCAGTTTGTCGCTGTGGGCATTGAATCTCGTTACCTACCAGTCACTGGATCTACTCACCATGATTGGCTTTATCATCTTGTTGGGCCTCGTGGTCAATAATGCGATCTTATTGGTGGATCAAACGCGGCAGGGGGAAAGCTACGGCATGAGTCGCGACAATGCCGTGCGTCAAGCGGTTCGTCTGCGGGCGAGACCGGTTTACATGAGTACCCTCACCAGTTTATTTGGCATGCTACCGCTGATGATTGTTCCCGGTGTCGGGGCGGAGATCTATCGCGGCCTTGCCGCTGTTATCGTCGGTGGCCTGAGCATCAGCGCCCTGTTTACGCTGGTGTTATTGCCGAGCTTATTGCAACTCGGCAGTACCCCGTCGGTGGTTAGCAATACGACTCACCAAACTACAACATCAAACACCACTCCAGATTCAACGTCGACGGATTTATCATGAGTTTTTACAGCCTTCGCTTTCGCCAATACAACCCTAGCAAACTGACAGCGAGCCACTTTTTGTCGATGGCCGTCTTGTGCTGTTTGCTGCTGACAGCGACCACTGAGTCCACTGCGCAAGAACTGCCCAGTGTCGCAGTGGAGCAGGTCATTGCGTCACCGGTAACGCCTATTTTGTCGCTAACTGGGAACGTGCACAGCCGTGCATTGCTGTCTGTCACCGCAGGGCTTGATGCCCAGCTCAGCTGGGTAGCCGAAGCCGGCACACGCGTCGAGCAAGGTGACGACGTGGTTGTGTTCGATGCCGAGCCTTTGAGGCTGCAACAGGAAGAGCAAAAAGCCTTAATCGCCCGCGATCAGGTGCAACTCTCCTACTTGAATCGCGAACTTAAGCGTATGGAAAAATTGCATCAGCGCAAGAATGTCTCGCAAGACCAATTGGAAGAAGTGCAGTCTCGTCGCGATCTGGCACAGCAAGACATCGCCGTCGCCAAAACTCGTTTGGCCATCATTGAAGAACGTCTCAGTCGCACCCGTCTGTTGTCGCCGTTCACCGGAGTCGTGGTGGCGAGAGAGCATCGCGAAGGCGAAGATGTCAGTCGCGGCGATGTACTGATGCAGCTACTGCAATTAGACCCACTGGAATTGCGATTGTTTGTTCCCGTTAAGCATCTACCATCTTTGCTTGTGGGCCAAACGGTAGCGGTGTTTCGAGAACATGCTCAAACAGAAAAAACCGATGCTAGGATTCGCAGCATTATCCCCAACGCCGATTCTCGCTCACAGACAATTGAGGTGCGCATCGATTTGGCACAGCATCAAAGTCGTCCTTGGGTACCGGGTGAATTGCTGCGAACGCAAATGAAACTCAAAACTCCCGCCGACCAAGTCGCGGTTCCACGCGACGCCATCCTCATTCGCAGCGATGGCACCTATGTGGTGACCGTCGATCTAGAAAACTCCGCCCAACGGGTTAAAGTACGCGTCGGCCAGGCACAGGGGCAGTGGATCAATGTCAGTGTCGAGCGCGGACAATTAAAGGCCGGAAATCGCGTGGCGGTTCGCGGCGCGGAACGTTTAACCCAAGGCCAAAAAGTACGTATCGTTGATCGTAGCTAACCACCATTCGTCGCGGCCTCTATCGTCGACAAAGACGCTCCCCAAAAACACTCACATACATTCAATCTGGGATAGAGAAACAGTGTGTATCTACTGGTGAATACCCTATAATGTGCAGACAAATCGACATGGATGTAAAAGCTGTGAAGCGCATCAAGAAATCCGATGGGACAGCCTTTATGATGAGGCTAGAGTATCCGTCCGATTTTGCGCCAAACACACAATAACAATAATACTGGTGAGCCAGTGATTAGCTTTCTAGCTATGAGAGAGAGTCTACATGGGCTCTCCACGATCCTAAGGACAAGATCAACAATGACAACCAGTACCCTCGACCGTCGCAACATCAGCCCAGACACGCTGGAAAAGTTGCGCTCAACGGTTATCGATTTATTTTCTCAAGGTCTCTTTCATAAAGTCGGCATTCGGGAGATTGCCAAACAGGCTCAGGTCGGGCCGCAAACGATTTACAAGTACTTTGGCAATAAGGACGAGTTGATTTTCGCCTGTATCAGGCCAGACCTCGATCGCATGAATCAAACGCTTAATCAAACCCTTGCTGACTGTGAAGGAAACGCACTCGAAAAACTGCGAGTACTTATCGGCTCCTTTGTAGGTTATTACCTTCGCCATCGCCGACTCGCTGAAATTGTGTATCTCACCATTCCCGCACGTCAGTGGGTCGTCGATCAAGAATTTACTCAACACGAGACCCTGCGTATTTTTATCAATATCTTAAAGCTGGGCCAGCAGGAAGGTTGTATTAGACGAGACGCCAATGCCGAAGAGCTGGTAGACCTGATGGCAGGCGCATTTGGTCGCTACATTACTCGTAAACTAGCCAACCCTGAGCCGGTCAATATCGATGCCGAGTGTGATCACCTATACGCTCTAGCTGAACCACTCTTTAAATCTGCTCACCCGCCAACAACCACGGCACCGTAGACCTCGCGGAACACCGGCGGCATCCGCTTAGGTTTGCCGCTGCTGATTTGAATACACACCAGATCCCAGCGCCCGCGCAATAGTGTGACGCCATCGTGCTTGCGCACGACCTGAAAACGTCGCTCCATAGACAGCTTATCATCGCTGGCTGTCAACCAAGTCGCGATACTGATGTCATCACCTAGGTAGGCGGCTTGCGCGTAGTCGTACTCACTGTGACGAATAGCCATAGCGCGATCGAGCTCGTGGTACTGCTCAATACCTAACCCCAACGCGATGGAATGTTGCCAGCCCGCATCCTGACACCAAGTCACGTAGACCGCATTGTTCACATGCTGTAAGCCATCGATCTGACTTTCTTCAACGACCACATCCAATAGATACGGATTGTCATAATCCCAGTTGCTTGCACTCATATGTTTCTCATTTTCTGAAAGCCGCACGCTATTGCTAGCAACCAGTCGGCGGCTTTACTTATAAATACTTTGATTAACCGAGCCCTAGTAACGCTCAGCCAGCTCACAGGCACATTACACCAATCGCCTCAATTCACCTTTTAATCTCAGCGCCACATCGTCAGGTAACGATCTGAGTGATTTGCCGCTATAGCCTCCGGCAATGGTTCACTATTCAGCCATTAAATATCAGGGCTCTAATTATCGGGTTATAGTTGAGACTATGATCCAAACGCTCGAAGGTCGCGTAGCCTTTGGATGAAACCGATATCCGTCCAACAATATAACAAGGATTCTTTCGTGAGCGAGTTTATTCTTCATCACTATGACAATTCCCCTTTTGCCGAGAAAATTCGCACACTACTCGGCTACAAAGAGGCCAGCTATCAAACCGTGACAATTCCCGTCATCATGCCCAAGCCTGACCTAGTCGCACTTACTGGCGGTTACCGAAAAACCCCCGTGGTACAACAGGGCAACCACATCTACTGCGACACACGCCTGATTGCCAAAGTCATCGATCAGCAGCTGCCACAAAAGAGCATCTACCCTGAATCTCAGGCGCTCACCGCCAACGCCATTGCCCGCTGGGCCGATCAAGAGCTTTTCTCTATAGCGGTGGCACTCGCCTTTTCTCCCGCCGGTTTTGAGGCCTTCACCCAAAAGGTACCGCCACACTTTGTTGAGGCCTTCGCCAATGATCGAGCCAAAATGCGCGAGGGTGGCAGCGGTCTGTCGATGACCACAGAAACGGCGTTTGAACTATGGCCACTGTACCTGCCGCAAATCGAACAGCAGCTGACACATAATGGCCCCTACATTTGCGGCCAGCAGGCAACCATCGCGGATTTTTCTATCTATCATTGCCTGTGGTTTGTCAACAATAATGCAGGGGTCAAACATCTGCTACAAGGCTACCCACAGGTACTGCAGTGGTTTCAAAAAATCAAAAGCATCGGTCATGGCAATCCCACAACCATAGAGGCTGATGCGGCAATTACCATCGCCAAAGAGTCGAAGCCTTGTGATTTTAGCGACGCTCTGTTCACTGAATACAACCATCTCAGACAAGGTGATACGGTTGCCATTCAACCCACCGATTACGGCATAGTCCCGGTCGTGGGTGAACTGGTGGTTTCCGCTGCCGACGAGGTTGCCATAAAACGTATCGATCCCCGTGCCGGAGAAGTTTATGTGCACTTCCCTCGGGTGGGTTATCAAATCACTAAACACGAATAACCATCTTGGGGAGGCCACTTCATCTTTTGAGGTGGCCTTACCACTGTGATCTTAACTTTGTGGCGTTAGCTTCGTGGTGTTAACTTCGTGAACTGAACGCGCAACGCCGCAAATCGTAGAGCTATAGATAAGTGAACGTGAACAATCATTTTGCCACTCGACAAACGAGAGATCACTTCAGAGATAGTTAGATAGATAGCTGAGCGCGACAACCTACAACTGATTGACTTCAGAAGACGGCGCAATATTAGTTACCGCCGAGAGTATTTGGGCAAACGCAAATCAAATACCATCGCCGCCGCTCTCACTAAAAAGGCTATTAACATCGGCAGAATTAATGTCACTGCTTCACTCTCAAGCCAATGAATCAAAACCAGATAACTCAAGGCGCCACTGAGTGCTGCGGTCACATAGATTTCTTGCCCCAACAACACCGGCTCGCGACCAGACAATATATCGCGAGTGACAGAGCCAAAGGTGGTGGTGATTAACCCCATCGCACAGGCCACCAAAGGATCGACACCCAATGCGTGGGCCTTCGCGGTTCCCAGTACACAAAACAAAGCCAGCCCCATGGCATCAGCCCACAACAACGCTCGCTTGAGCCTTTGACGCTCCAAAAATTGTGACGCGACAAAATAGGTTAACACCCCAGCCGCCACACAGATTTGAAGATCAAGAGGGTGTGCCACCCAAAACACATCGACATCGAGAATGAGATCTCGCAAGGTGCCGCCGCCGACACCCGTCACCGTGGCAAACAGTATAAAGCCGAGAATATCGAGATTTTTCTCGGCCGCTGCCAGCGCTCCCGATACCGCAAAAACCCCTACACCCACCATTCCGGCAATGTACAACGTTTGTGCGGTATCAAACATGATTCACCATCGATGCCGTAGCCGCCGTTAGAGACGGCTCTTTTTGTTTTTGTTGGCTTGTGCAAATAGCGCGGCCATAGTGCCCTCACTCTTAGTGGCGCTACCGCCTTTGCTGTTACCGCCGTTATTACCACCAAAGCTGCGTTGAGATGATGCCCCAGAACCACCGCGACGGGAAGATTTTCGCTCACCGGGACCGGAAGTATTCTCTCCCGGCGTGTCATCCATGCGCATGGACATGCCGATACGCTTTCTCGGCACATCGACTTCCATAACTTTAACTTTAACAATATCACCCGCTTTCACTACTTCGCGCGGATCTTTAACAAAAGTATTGGACAGCGCAGAGATGTGAACCAACCCATCCTGATGCACACCGACATCAACAAAAGCACCGAAGTTGGTGACATTGGTGACAGTTCCCTCGAGAATCATCCCCGGTTCAAGATGGGATATTTTTTCAATGCCATCTTGGAACTTCGCGGTTTTAAATTCAGGGCGGGGATCTCGACCGGGCTTATCTAGCTCACCAATGATATCGGTCACCGTCGGTAAACCAAAAGTTTCATCGGTGTAGTCGGCGGCGTTCAGGGCGCGCAGAAAACCGGAGTCTCCCATCAAATTGGTAATCGGACGATTGTTCTTTTCGGCAATTTTCTCTACCACCGAATAGGATTCCGGATGTACCGCTGAGCCATCCAATGGATTGTCGCCATTGGCCACGCGTAAGAATCCAGCGGCTTGCTCGAACGTCTTGGCGCCAAATCGAGGGACACTTTTCAAATCGGCGCGACTCTTAAACACACCATTTTGATCACGGAACTCAACGATATTGTTGGCGATAGTTTGATTCAGACCCGATACTGCAGCCAACAACGGTGCTGATGCTGTATTCACTTCAACGCCGACGGCGTTTACACAATCTTCGACCACCGCGTCCAATGAACGCGCCAGTTGGGTTTGAGAAACATCGTGCTGATACTGGCCCACGCCAATGGACTTAGGCTCGATCTTAACCAGCTCAGCCAGAGGATCTTGAAGACGGCGTGCAATGGAAATTGCGCCGCGAATGGTGACATCGAGATCGGGGAATTCTTTGGCCGCAAATTCAGACGCCGAATAGACCGAGGCGCCCGCTTCATTCACCATCACTTTTTGCGCGGTAATGTCTTTGTGATCGCGCAACACATCACCAACGAATTTATCCGTTTCCCGTGAAGCGGTACCGTTGCCAATAGCAATCAAACCGACGTCGTGTTTTTTGCACAAACCGACCAAAACCAATTCGGCTTCGCGTATTTTGTTCTGCGGTGGTGTTGGAAAAATAGCGCAGTGATCCAGCACTTTGCCGGTGGCATCCACCACTGCAACTTTACAGCCGGTACGCAAACCGGGGTCGAGACCTATCGTCGCTTTTTGCCCCGCTGGCGCGGCTAATAATAGATCTTTTAAATTACTGGCAAATACTTTGATGGCCTCTTCTTCGGAGCGATCGCGAATCTCGCCCAACAGATCGGTTTCCAAATGGGTCAAGAGTTTTACTCGCCATGTCCAACGAACCACTTCTGCTAACCATTTATCCGCAGGGCGGCCTTGATCTTCAACGCTCCAGAAATCAGCAATCATGGCCTCACAAGGATGGGCACTACTGCGGTCATCCTCTTCGCCCAAGGTAATATCGATGGCTAAGAAGCCCTCGTTGCGGCCACGGAAGATGGCTAACGCGCGATGGGAGGGAATATCCTTCAGAGGTTCGTCATGCTCAAAGTAATCTTGGAACTTTGCCGCCTCAGCCTGCTTACCTTCCATCACCCGAGCGGAGATCACACCCTCGGTCTTGAGAAAGCTGCGCAGACGACCCAGTAATTCAGCGTTCTCGCTGAAACGCTCCATAAGAATGTACTTGGCTCCATCCAAGGCGGCCTTAATATCCGAGATCTTTTGTGCTGCTTCGCTGCCGTCGTTAAGCTCACCGCCAACCACATACTTCAACGCTTCTTGCTCTGGTGCCAAGGCTGGATATTCGAACAGCTGATCGGCCAGCGGCAACAAACCGGCCTCGCGAGCAATCTGCCCCTTGGTACGGCGCTTTTGCTTATAGGGGAGGTAGAGGTCTTCCAGGCGATTTTTGGTCTCAGCCGCCTGAATATCCGCCGCCAGCTCAGGCGTCATCTTATCCTGCTCTTCGATGCTCTTGAGGATTGCAGCACGGCGATCTTCGAGCTCTCGCAAATAGCGCAGGCGCTCTTCCAGAGTTCGCATTTGTGTATCATCCAGCCCTCCCGTCACTTCTTTACGGTAACGAGCGATGAAGGGCACGGTTGCACCTTCATCCAACAGGCCAACAGCGGCCTCAACCTGACGTTCTTGGGCACCGAGTTCCTCGGCAATACGGGCGGAAATACTTTTCATAGAAACAACTCTGAGTTACATCAATTGGCCATTGGCCTGTTTTTATGGCCTAGGCACCAGCCGGCACGGGTGCTCATTATGCGTAAATCCAACGCCCTTAAACAGGCTTGTTTTTGGAGAAATTTTATGGCTGTTTTCTCCCCACTCTCCAAGACTGGGAAGGGCGTCACGAGGACTCCCTTAGCTTGTCACAAAATTCATCTTGACCACCCTTTGGGGGCTCTTAATCCCCCACCTCAACCTGCCACGACAAGGCACAATCTACGCTCAAAGCGCTCGGATAAGATCGGTAAAGAGTCGCGACAAAATGAACCTTTGACGACTAAACTGGCCAGATAGCCTTTAATAACAATAATGCTCACAGCAAAAGGATGACCTGTGCCCAGCTTTCATTTCAAACTGCCCATGCCGCTGATCGTACTGCTCGTTGGCGGCGCCGTTGTGGTTGCGGTCGCTACCCTAAAACCGGCGCCCGAACCCAATCCCATTGAACAGGAAGCCCCTCCCAGCGTGTCCGTTATTCTGGCGAATCCATCCAGCCAAACACTCACGGTCAACACTCAGGGCACAGTGGCTCCAAGACGGGAAATAGATCTGGTGGCAGAAGTCAGCGGCCGCATCACCCAGGCCGATCGTCACTTTGTTAATGGCGCCTTTGTCGATGCCCATCAAGAGCTGGTCACCATTGACCCGCGAGACTATCAACTGGCTCTAATTCGCGCCAAGGCCAGAGTCGCCGATGCTGAGCAGTTACTGGCCACCGAGCGCGGCCGCGCCCGTCAGGCCAAGCGCGAATGGCGAGAATTGGGCAATCCCGAGGCCAACCAACTGTTTTTGCGCAAACCGCAACTGGCCTCGGCCGAGGCTCAGCTCAATTCTGCCAAAGCCGATCGAGACAAGGCCGAGCTGGATCTAGAGCGCACTGCCATCAGCGTGCCCTTTCAGGGAAGAGTTCGTGAAACCTTGGTGAATTTGGGCCAGTACGTCACCCCGGGCACCCGTATTGCGACTGTCTACGACACCAGCGTTGCAGAGATCCGCCTACCGCTCACCGATCGCCAAGCCGCTTTGATCGATCTACCGCTGGGCTACAACAACAGCGACGGCAACAATGCCCCAGTGGTGACGCTTTCTGGACTCATCGCCGGCAAAAAACACTCTTGGCAGGGACGTATTACTCGCACCGATGCCAGCATCGACACCCGCACGCGGCTCTACTATGCCGTCGCCGAGGTGCAAGACCCTTTCCGCGGTACAACCGCCGAGGGCAAGCCGCCCTTAGTCGTCGGCTTGTTTGTCGACGCTCAGATTCTAGGGCGTGAATTACACAACGTGATTACCGTGCCTCGCGAAGCGCTGTTTAAGCGCAATCATCTGTACACCTTAGATAAAGACAATCGCGTAGTCGAAAAACAAGTCACACTGCTGCATACCGATGCCAATAGCGCTTGGATCAGCGGCGATATTCAGGCGGGTGAAGCCATTGTCGTCGGCAAGCAAAGCTACCTCAATGAAGGCATCGTCGTCTCGCCACAACCGATTCAAGAAATGGTGGCCGGCGGAGCGAGCTCATGAATCGACTCATTCAATGGTTTGTCGAGAACCCTATCGGCGCCAATCTGTTGATGGCGGTCATTGTCATTGGCGGCCTAAGCAATCTGGGCACACTCAATAAAGAGGTTTTCCCCAGTGTCGAGACCAATCGCATACAAGTCATGGTGCCCTACCCCGGAGCTGGACCGCTGGAGGTGGAAGAGCAAATCGTCAAACGTGTTGAAGAGGCCATTGCCGACCTCGATGGTATAGAGCAAATAGACTCTCAGGCACGACAAGATCTGGGCTCTATCACCGTTGAAGCCATCAACGGCTATGACGCGCAGCGCTTATTGAACAATATCAAAGCCCGCGTCGATGCCATTTCCACGTTTCCCGAAGATGCTGAACGAGCCACCATCACCGAATTGATGTGGCAAAGTGAAATCATGAGCATCGGCATCTATGGCGATGTGGAGGAAAGCGCGCTAAAAGCCGCAGGCGAGAGAGTCCGAGATGAAATTGCGCTCTTGCCCGGTGTCACCATCGTCGAGCTGCACGCAACCCGTCCCGATGAAATGTCGGTAGAGATCTCTGAGCAGGCCCTGCGCCATTACAATTTGAGTTTTGATCAAGTGGTCAGTTCAGTCCGACAATCGTCTCTGAATTTACCCGCCGGCTCTATCAAATCAGAAACTGGTGACATTCAATTGCAAACCCGTGGTCAAGCTTATTATGTCGATGATTTTGATCGTATTGTGGTCGACAGCCGCGACAATGGCGCTCAGCTTTTACTGGGCGATATCGGCACAGTCATTGATGGATTTGCCGACGAAAATGTCATCGCCCGCCTCAACGAACAACCCGCTGTGTTTTTGGAAGTCAAAAGCACACAAGCACCTGATGTATTGAACATCGCCGCCACCGTGCACGACTACATTGAAAAAACCGCATCAACATTGCCTCCGGGTATCTCCATTAGCGTATGGCGAGATTGGTCGAAACTGTTTGAAGGGCGCATGAACCTGCTGCTGAAGAATTCCATCAGCGGATTGATTCTAGTGTTCATCGTGTTAATGCTATTTTTGCGACCGGCCTTGGCGACGTGGGTATGCATTGGCATTGCTATCGCGTTTATGGGGACTTTGTGGCTGCTGCCCTATGCTGGTGTCAGCCTGAACGTGATTTCTCTGTTCGCCTTTCTGTTGGTACTGGGGATTGTGGTGGACGATGCCATCATTGTTGGTGAGAGCATCTACTCTCGCCAGCAAGACGGCATTCAAGGAGCCGCTGCGGCAGCCGGCGGTGCCAAAATGGTCTCTAAGCCCGTCTTTTTTGCCGTCACCAGTACGATGATTTTTTTCGCGCCCATACTGGCTGTACCTGGTGCCATGGGTGACATGAGCTACGGCATTCCGGTGGTAGTGATTCTATCGTTATTTTTCTCGCTGATAGAATCCATGTTTATTTTACCTTCCCACCTTTCTCATCTAAAACCAGAGAAACCGCCCAAACGCCCCAGCTTGAAAAAGTTGGCGGCCGCCCGACAGAAGCTGGCTGGGAAGTTGGACTATTTTGCCGACACCAAATACCAAACGTCTCTAATCAAAATGCTGCACAACAACGGCACCACTATCGCCTGTTTTTTTGTCGCCTTTGGATTGTCGGTAGCGCTGTTTACCGGCGGCTGGATGCAGAAAACGTTTATGCCGATTGTGACATCGGATTTTATTCGACTTAAAGTCACGGTTCCCGAAGGTACCCCCTTCACCACGCAAGAAGCCATTCTCAAAAAACTCGAAAGCGGTGTAGAGAAACTAAAAACGGATGATATCTTTGACGGCGACCACAAAGGTGTCGTTCAAAACGTGCAATCCTGGGCGTGGGAGAACAATACCCTAGTCTCCATCTCTCTAGGCCGCAGTGAAGATTCCGACGTGTCTGCAGAGGCGTTAGTAAAACGCTGGCGAGAATTGGTCGGGCCACTGCCTGAGGCCAAAGACATTAAAGAAGACGCCACCATCAATGAAGTGAGTGAAGCGATTCGCTTGCGTCTGACGCTCAATGACGCAGACACACAGACCATGGAGCAAGCCGTTCGCGACGTTGAATCCGCACTCAGACGCTACCCTGGTGTGTACGATGTGCGTAACAGTCTGACTGCCGCACGCACCGAAATCGAACTCTCTCTAAAACCCCATGCAGAAACACTGGGACTGGGACTGAGCGATATTGCCCGACAAGTTCGACAGGGGTTTTATGGCGAAGAAGCCCAGCGCATTCCGCGCGGCAAAGAAGACGTGAAAGTCATGGTGCGCTACCCCGAAGCGGAACGACGAGACATTAATCAATTAGGTGAAATGCGTGTACGCACCACTGATGGCCGAGAGATTCCGCTGGAAGCTGTAGCCCAAGTGAAGTTTGTACCTGGTTACACCACCATTGATCGTGTCGATCGCAAGCGTGCGATTAACATTACCTCAGAAGTTGAAATTGGCAAAAGCGATCCCGGTGCAATCATTACCGGGATGCTGGAAAAGAATCAAAGACAATGGGCACAGCAATACCCAGGCTTTCAACTCTCCATCAGCGGTGATATGGAAAGTGAAACCGAATTTATGAGCTCTGCCTTGCGCAACTTCGGCTTGGCGCTGCTGGTCATCTACGGCTTGATGGCCATAGCCTTCAGCTCCTATTGGCAACCGATTCTAATTCTAACCGCGGTGCCTTTTGGATTTATGGGTGCCGTCATTGGCCACGTGGTGATGGGGCGAGAAGTCAGCATGATGTCGATGCTGGGCTTTTTTGCCTGTGCCGGCGTGGTCGTCAACGACAATTTAGTCCTATTGGATCGCATCAACCAGTTGCGCCAACAAGGCAAGCGAGTATTCGACGCCGTTGTGCAAGCGGGACGGGATCGATTCCGGCCCATTATTTTAACCTCAGTCACCACCTTTATCGGCTTGGTGCCCATTATGGGGGAGACGTCTACTCAAGCAAGGTTCTTGATTCCCATGGTCATTTCACTGTCGTTTGGTGTGCTGTTTGCGACTGCGGTGACCCTGATCTTAGTGCCCAGCCTCTATCTGTTGGCAGAACGTATTCGTGCAAAACTCGCGGGCGGCTCTCTCGATCATAGGCAGTCTGTATTCGGCGAAGACGATAGTGCCCATGAGCAGGAGGCTATCGCCAAATAGCGGCCTCCTACTCAACAGATAGGGTGAGCATCGATTAGGACAACACCGACAAGCTGAGTTTGATCAACATAAAACCAACCATGACACAACTCAACAGATAAGCCAGAAAGCGGTGCATCACGCGATTGTATGTGCAGTGCACAATGGAGTGTACCGCTCGTAGCCCGACAAACGCCCAAGCGCAGTTAACCAGCAAGCCATCGACTTGTTGCAGCAAAAATGCACTGATACAGACCACATAAAAAATCACCGGCACTTCAAACAAATTCTTAAGATTATCCCCCGGAGCCGCTACTTTGGCAGGCAGCAACTCCGCAAGCTGTTGTGGTGTTTTAACCGCCTCTGCATCAATCTTATTGCCCAGCAGAAACGGCAAGCGGCGGGCAAATAGCCACACCCACACCACAGAGGTGAGTAACAACATCACCAAAACTGGCTCAAAGATAATTGACTGGGCGGCAGCCGATGCAGAAAGACTGGATGGCAACATAACAACTCCGTTAGATGTGGTGAATGGAAACGCTAGGGCCACACGCTAGCACAAAAACTCTAACGTTAAAATTTCTCCAAGGCTAAAGCGTAGGGAAAAGCGCTGGGCATAAAAAAACCCGCGACAGGCGGGCTTTTGCAATACGACGGTTAACTTAACGATTGCCGGGGCGAATGATTAAGAAACGTTCTTTGTCGTCTTCGTACTTTTCATCGATGGTGCGGTATTGCTCTTTACGCTGCTCAACTTGATCTTCGGTCAGTTTTAGCTCTTCCTCGAGCGCAGCGATGGTTTTCAACACCGCTTCAGGGACTGCCCGTCCCATGCGCTCGCTATTAGCGGCTCGCGCATGTTGCTGTGAGATCTGATTTTTCAGATTGCGAATATTGCTTTGCAAAATTGCGATACTGCCTTCAACCTGTGCCAGCTTACGCTTCTTGGCGGCATCAATATCACCGACACTGCTGTAACGGCGGCGCAATTCAGCATCCCAAGCGGCCAACTGTTCAGCGCGCAATTTTTCGGCTTGCTGCTTTTGCGCTTCTTCACCACTGATGGCAGGCTCAACCACCTTAATCACTTCACCACGCGAAGTGACCACTTCATAACCCTTCTGTACATATTCTGGCGGGATCTGCTGATCAATAACCTTCACCCCATCACTGTTGATATAGCGATAGAACACCTTGCCATTGGCGGAAACAGTAGGAGCAATAACAGACATCAGACAAAACGACAGAAGTAAAACTGCCGAGCGCTGCATACTCCACCGAATTGTTAACATTTTACTTATCACTCACTCACCTACTCGTTGTCTTGGCCTGCTTTCAGATGAAGCTGGATATTGGTGCAATTGCGACCCAGTTTGGAAGATTTCAACACGACTTAGCTGAACACCAGCTTAAACACCGTATTGATGATGATATTCTCGAATTTTTGCCACGGTATCGGCTTGATCACCCTGCTCCTGCAAGAACGTGATGATGTCTTCAAGGCAGACAATACTGACCACTGAAATACCGTAATCTCGTTCGACCTCTTGAATGGCCGACAGTTCACCCTTACCGCGCTCTTGACGATTCAAGCCGATCAATACCGCTGCAGGCTCAGCGCCTTCAGCATTAATAATGCTCATCACTTCACGAACGGCAGTACCTGCCGTAATAACATCATCTACGATGAGAATTTTTCCCTTTAGCGGTGCGCCCACCAGAGTGCCGCCCTCGCCATGATCCTTAGCTTCTTTGCGATTGAAGGCGTAAGGCATATCCTTGCTGTGTCGATCAGCCAGTGCCACAGCCGTGGTTGCGGCCAAGGGTATTCCTTTGTAAGCAGGCCCAAACACAAGATCGTATTCTACGCCCGATTGTTCCAGAGCATCGGCGTAAAAGCGCCCCAATGCCGCAAGAGCTGCACCAGTTTGGAACTTACCGGCATTAAAGAAATAGGGACTGGTACGGCCAGATTTCAGGGTAAACTCCCCAAAACATAGGACTTCATGATCAATAGCCAGTTGAATAAAATCACGTTGATACTGCTGCATAACTCTTACTTTCTCGTCTATCGGGAACATCGGTGCAAATAATGCGCCTATGATACCGTGCGTCCACCTAACATGTCACACCTTGGCAGACGGCTACCCCCAGACTTTAGCCGAATAATTGTTCAAAGGATCAACTTATCCACAGCCGCCCCAACATTCACCGACTAAATTGTTGGCGCTCAAAGGCTAGTGGGATTCGCCCTAACTGTGGAAAACTCAAGAATATGATCTAGTTTTAAGTATGCCTTTGGTTTTCCACGCTATAAATTCACTGGAATGGCAATTAGAGTTAACAACAATAACGAAAGCTCGGGTATCATACGCGGCCTGTCATCAAGGGGCTCTCATGCGCATTATCAGTTTATGTGTCGACGGAATTCATCAAGCGGCTCAACGCGGTCTATATGACTGGCTAGCCGATCAGGATGCCGACATCATTTGCTTACAAGATCTTCGTGCCTTGGAATACGAACTGGACGGCGATCCGTTTCAGCTAGACGGCTATTTCGCCTATTTCTTCGATTCCGGCACCAAGCACTACAACGGCGTTGCCATCTACACCCGCCATCAACCTAAGGCTCTTATCTTTGGCCTGGGTTTTAGCAGCGGTGTCGATATGGAAGGTCGTTATCTTCAAGCTGACTTCGAGCAAATCAGTATTGGCACTCTATTGGCGCCATCGGCGAGCTCTGAAACCGAATCTCAGGAAGTTAAAATCCAGTTTTTTGACGACCTGCAAGCACACTTGAGTAAGATCACCCGCAAACGTCGTGAATTCATCTTTTGCGGCGACTGGGCCATGGCGCACTCCCGCAACGACGTTGAGAACTGGCACAACAACGACAACTCATCGGGTTTTTTGCCCCATGAACAACAGTGGATGGATCAGCTATTTACCCAGGTTGGCTATGCCGATGCCTTTCGTATGGGCAATACTGACAAAGATGAATACAGCTATTGGCCCAGCGGCGTAGTTGGTGAAGGCGATGGCTGGCGCACCGACTACCAGGTGATCTCGGAGAATCTGGCTAATCGCGTGGAGTACGCCACCTGTTACAAGACCAAAACCTTTTCAAGCCACTTGCCGATCATTATCGACTACGACCTAGACGTTTATTGATCAGTTAGCGCAGATAACTAGTCAGTTAAAAAGACAGCAGACATAAAAAAAAGCCGCTTATGCGGCTTTTTTTATGAGTCAATCACCGGCTTATTTTGAGCCTTCTACCATGTGATCAACAGCCGCTTTGAGCTCATCATCTGAACAATCCATGCACAGACCTTTCGCTGGCATACCGTTCAAACCGCTCAACGCACTGGTATAGAGAGTATCGATACCCTTGCCAATACGAGGGCCCCAAGCCGCAGCATCAGCGAACTTAGGCGCTCCCGCAGCACCAGTGGCGTGGCATGTGGCACATTTGGTGTCATACACTTGGGCACCAGTACGGGGCTCAGCAGACGCCGCAGCAACCGGTGCAGCAGCACATTCGTCGCCTGACATGCACAATTCACCCACAGGCTTTAAGCGCTCGTTCATTGCTTCAGTCAAATCAGCGCTCACAGCACTGATCGACACCATGACACCTAGGCCAGCAGCAGCCAACAAGCTTAACGTCTTATTCATTCGACTCACGGTATAAGTCCTCTCCATTTTCGGCATAGGCCCAGTCGGCCCCAAACGCAGCATTATAGCCAAAAACTGCACGCAGACAAAAACCTTATATTTCTTAAGGCTGAAAATGATAAGAATTAGGGCATGAAACGAGTGGAATCGATGCGTCAGTGCTCCTTTTTAGTCTCCAGCAAAGAGCGCCAGAAAACGACAACCAACTGCATGAGTAGCCCTCAATAGAGAGGATTGTTGATGTTTCAGCGATAAACACACAAGCGTGATCTGCAATTACACATCCCACTGAGAGCTAAGCCTCTATAGTTGCCATATTACATACCATCTACACTATAAACGGATTACTATTCCAGCATAGTGTCAACGATTGCAGACCAATAACAACGCAAGAGCAGACACAGCTCGGCAGACCAACAAGGATATTAAGCTATGAAGGCACTCCCAACCTCACTATCAGGCACACTTTTGGCCACCTTTTCACTATTGTTTCTCAGTGGTTGCGGTGAAGCGCCTGAAGAGGAAAAATTTGAGCGCAGCAAGCCTGTCAAAAGTATCGTAATTGGGGGGCCAGATGGCTCGAATCTAAGACATTTTCCTGGACGTATCGACTCAGCCAACAAAGCCGAACTGTCTTTTAGAGTACCCGGAAAGGTAGAAAAGTTACTCGTCAACGAGGGGGAGTTTGTCACCAAAGGCCAGACACTCGCTCAGCTGGATCGTACCGACTACCGTATCACCATGAAAGATCGCGCCGCCAACTACGAGCAAGCGAAGAAAGATTTTGAGCGTGGCGAAGAACTCGTAGTCAAGGGCAGTATTTCTCGCCGCGACTACGACACATTAAAAGCCAAATACAAAAGCGCGGACGCGGCACTCGAACAGGCACAACAGAATCTAAACTACACCACCTTAAAAGCCCCCTTTGCCGGCAGTATCGCTAGACGTCACATCGAACAATTCGAAGAAATTGCCACTAAACAAAGCGTATTGTCGATCATTGACCAAGACTCGCTACTGGTAAAATTCGACATCCCCGAAAGCCTGATTCTACAATTGCCGCAGGGCACAGAAGAAGACCAAGTTACAGGACACGTATCCGTGTGGGCGAGATTTGACTCTTCATCTGACAGCCAATTCGAACTTATCTTCAAAGAAGTTAGCAAGCGCGCCGACGCCAAGACACAAACCTTTGAAATCACCTACAGCCTGCCACAACAAAAAGAAATCACTGTACTTCCCGGTATGACCGCCAATGTGACCATCGATTTCTCCGAAGTACTGAACGATAAACCAGTACACTTTTTGCCACTCAGCGCCATTTCAGGCAGCAACGAGCTCGAGCCCAGAGTGTGGAGAATTGATGAACAAACTATGACCGTCAAAGAGCAGAAGATCGCCATTGGCCGCATGCTTGGATCCAAAGTTGAAGTCACCAACGGTGTTCAAAGCGGCATGCGTATTGTGACCGCCGGCGCGGCTTTCCTCTCTGAGGACATGAAGGTAAGCCTCATCAAACCGATGGAGCAAGCTGAACCCCGCAACGACACTCCCTCTAACATCGATCAGCAATAGCTGACTGACTAACCAAGTAAATATAAGGTTTCAGCTATGAATATCGGTGCATACTCTGTCGAAAACAAAGTCATCTCTTGGCTCATTGTTATTATTTTGGTGGCCGGCGGCATTGCCGGATTCGCCGAAATGGGCAAACTCGAAGACCCCAACTTCATCATTAAACAAGCCAAGATTATTACCTACTACCCTGGAGCAACCGCTCGAGAAGTACAGGAAGAAGTTACCTATCATCTTGAAGAAGCACTGCAATTGATGGGGCAACTCAAGCACATCAAAATGTCGATTTCGCGACCAGGCATGTCTGAACTCACCATCGAGTTCAAAGACAAATACAAAGCCGACGACTTCCCCGACATCTATGATGAACTGCGTCGTAAACTGGCGGACATGAAGCACAAACTGCCGACAGGCGCACAGTCTCCCATCGTTGTTGACGACTTCGGTGATGTCTACGGTGTCTATCTTGCACTAACCGGTGAAGACTATAGTTATCGAGACCTGCAAGACACCGCGGATGACATTAAAAAACAGCTGGTTCTAGTTCCTGGGGTCAAAAAAATCACCATTGGCGGCAAACAACAAGAAGTCGCCTACATCGAGATATCGCGCACTCGCATGGCGCAGATCGGTGTATCCATGGATCAAATGGCCAACACTCTGCAATCACAGAATATCGTCGTCGACGCCGGTGAAGTACTCGTCGGCTCAAGCTACATTCGAATTCATCCCACCGGCGAATCGTCTTCTATTCAGAACATTGGCGATCTACTGATCAGTTCAGATGAGAAGAAACTGTTTTACCTGAAAGATATTGCCACCATCAAACGCTCTTACGTAGAAGTTCCCAGCAAACTCATTTACTTCGACGGCAAACCGGCGTTAAGCATGGGGATTTCCATGCTACCAGGTAAAAATGTGGTGGCGGTTGGGCGCGATATTGAAAAGAAATTTCGCGAGCTAGACAGTATTGTTCCCGCCGGCATGGAAATGCAGCTGATTTACAACCAACCGGCTGAAGTCGAAAAATCAGTCAGTAGCTTTATCATCAGTGTCGGGCAGGCCATCGCCATTGTTATCGCCGTACTGTTGGTATTTATGGGGCTCACCTCTGGCTTGATCATTGGTGCAGTACTACTTATTACCGTAGCCGGAACCCTGTTATTTATGCAGCTGTATGGTATCGAACTGCAGCGCATCTCACTCGGCGCCCTTGTTATTGCCCTCGGTATGCTAGTGGATAACGCTATCGTGGTCGCCGAAGGCATGATGATACGTATTGAGCGCGGCATGAAGGCCACACAAGCGGCCAGCGAAACCGTCGGCAAAACCATTTGGCCACTACTGGGCGGAACTATCGTCGGTATACTCGCGTTCTCGGCGATTGGGCTTTCCACTGATAATACCGGTGAATTTGCTAGCTCTCTGTTCTACGTTATCCTAATTTCACTGATGCTCTCTTGGATAACCGCAATTAGCACCACACCACTGTTGTGCGCGCTATTCATGAAGCCCAAGAGCAATCAAGATGGCGCCGATGACAACCCTTACAACAAAGGTTTCTTTCTCGTTTTCCGAAAGTTTTTGAAACAGGTCATCAAATTTCGCTGGATGGCAGTGGCCGTAGTCGTGGGTATGTTTGTCGTGGCTGGCATTGGCTTTGGTCACATTAAGAACTCGTTCTTCCCAAGCTCTAATACGCCAATGTTCTTTGTCGACATTTGGGAGCCACAAGGTGCAGACATTCGCGTTACTCGGGATGACACTTTGGCCATCTCTAAGTTTTTGCGTGAGCAACCGGGGGTGAAAAGTACCGTATCTTTGGTCGGTGGTGGCGATGCCCGTTTCGCTCTCACTTATGAACCTAAAGAAGCCAGCCCTGCATACGCTCAAATTATTGTGCAAACGGAAACACTGGAACAAATCTCAAGAATTTGGCCCGCAGTGGAAAAGCACATGCACGAGCGCTATCCACATTTAGACCCGATCATAAAGCCGTTTCGTATTGGCCCAGGGCGTGATGGAAAAATCGAAGCTCGTTTTCACGGCCCCGATGAAACCGTGCTGCGAAACCTGGCAGAACAGGCCAAGACTATTATGCGCGCGGATCCCGAAGCCAAAGAAATCAACGATGATTGGCGTCAACCCGTTGCCATGGTTCAACCTGTGTTCAATGAATCCGTGGCGAGACAGTTGGGTGTAACCCGAGAAAACCTCGCCAACTCACTAAAATTTGCCTACGAAGGTGCCGATGTCGGCGTCTACAGAGACGGCATTCGATTATTGCCTATTCGTTTGCGCCCCCCGGAAGAAGAACGCGCAAACATTGAGAACATTCGCGATATTCGGGTACGCAGCACCACCTTAGGTAAAACGGTTCCGATTGGTCAGGTGGTCACCGGTTTTGAAACCGTATTTGAGAACACCATCATTCGCGGTCGCAACCGAATTCAAACCATTATCGCTGCCTGCAATCCTACAGGCGAGTTAGCGACACCGCTGTTTGATCGGCTGCGTCCACAAATTGAAGCCATCGAGCTCCCGCCAGGCTACAGCTTATCTTGGGGTGGCGAATACGAGGATTCCAGTAACGCTCAAGCGGGTTTGGCTAAGGTACTCCCCATGGGTTTCATTCTAATGATCCTAGTCACCATTTTGCTGTTCGGCAAAGTCAGACAGCCGCTGATCATCTGGCTAACCGTACCTTTAGCGATCGTCGGCATTACGGCAGGCCTTCTTGGATTCAACGGCGCTTTTGACTTCATGTCTCTGCTCGGCGCGCTTAGTTTGATTGGACTGTTGATTAAAAACGCGATCGTCTTGATTGAGGAAATCGATCAGCAAATCGCTGAAGGACAGGAACACTTGACCGCCATTCTAGATTCCACCGTGAGTCGTTTACGCCCCGTACTAATGGCCGCAAGCACCACCATACTCGGTTTAATTCCGCTGCTGAAAGACGTGTTTTTTGTCAACATGTCCATCACCATTATGGCGGGGCTTGGCTTCGCGACTCTGCTTACGTTGTTGTTTGTACCTGTACTCTATTCGTTGTTCTTTAAAGTTAAGTACTCAGACGAGGCTTAGCGGCAGACTCACTCTCACGACAATAAGGCTACATTCATTACAGCCTTATTGTTGTTGTCCCACCGACGCAATACTCATCAAGCAGATTATTTGTCTGCTCAGCTGAAATGCGATCACTCTAAATACATTGTCGAACTCCACGGCTTAAAGCCATCAGACAGTGTTCACAAAGCCGCAGAAAATCACCTAGTAAAAAACTTACATTCAAAGAAAGGAAGTGGTCGCGCAGAATTGGAGAGGCCCACCCTAGAGGGTGAGAGCGTAAAAAAATTCCAACGGAATTTTAGTGATCACGCCCGAAGGCTCTGCCGCAGGGGCGGGAATCCGAAAAAGTGGCCGCGACGAATAGGAGTGGCCCACCCTAGAGGATTCGAACCTCTGACCTTCGCCTCCGGAGGGCGACGCTCTATCCAGCTGAGCTAAGGGTGGAAAATAAGGCGATTGCCTCGAACTTCTGCACTTTGACGTTTTAGAAAGCCTACGGCTTTCGCGACGCTCCCCCTGCGGGGGCCGGTCTTGAGCCAGAGGCTCAATCCGTTTCGCCGGGCAAAGCAGTGCTTTGCTTTATCCGGCTCCACCCAGCTGTGCCCTAAAGGGCATAAAAGCTAAGGGTGGAAAATAAGGCGATTGCCTCAAACTTCTGCACTTTGAGGTTTTAGAAAGCTCAGTAATGCAACAGCAGGCGCATAATACTCATACAGCACTCTTGAGTCCATCGTCAGGCCTAAATATTCAGGTTTTGAAACGGTCTTGACTAACGACGATTATGTTATTGATGAGCGAATAAACAAGATTTATTCGTCCCAGACCAACCACGCCTGGCGAGTGAGATTTTTGGGTCCATCTGCGGCGAGATGGATATTGTCTTCGATGCGAATACCACCGTAAGCCTTAAACTTATCCACAGCCCCCCAATGAATCAGTTTACCTCTATCTTGATCGCGTGCAGGGTTGAGTAAGGCATCAATAAAATACAGGCCTGGCTCAATGGTAAAAACTTGGCCCGTTGCCAAAGGACGAGTCAAACGCAAATAGGGATGATCCGCCGGAGGTGCTACTTCACTGCCATCCACTGTGTGCATCCAACCGCCTCGTTCATGCACCTGCAAACCCAACAAATGCCCCAACCCGTGAGGAAAAAACAGTTGCGTAATTTTATTCTCGAGCAGCTGATCTTCACTGCCCGTGACTAGATCAAACTGCTTGAGTAGAGAGGCCAGCTGACGATGGGTATAGAGGTGTAAATCCAAATAGCTGTCGCCCGCTTGTATTTGTTCGACCACTCGACGCTGCATGTTGTCGACCGCATCAATGATCTGATCAAATTCACTGCCACGAGCGGCATAGGTACGACTGATATCCGAGGCATAGCCGCCCACCGTGGCGCCGGCATCAATTAAAAATGAACGGGATTGGCCGGGCGCTTGTCGCAGTTTTTGGGTGTAGTGCAAGACCGCACTGTGCTCGTTCAGCGCAATGATGTTGCCATAGGGCAAGTCGTCTTCCAGTTGCGACGTTGCCAACAAATAGGCCATGTGGATATCGTATTCAGAACCACCATTGCGAAAACAGGTTTCGGCAGCTTTATGGCCTTTAATGGCTTTAACGTTAGCCAGCTGAATACAGGCCACTTCATAGTCGCTCTTTTGAGCTCTATAAAAGTCGATGGCTGACAGCAGCGCCGGCGGATTAATGTCGGTAGAAAGATCTGGGCAATCGTCGGTCACCCCCACGAAGGCTACATCCTGATCCCGCGGCAGCTGGCGCACCAGTTCCCGCTGTGTACGGATCACCACCACATCAAAAGCCTGCTGTACCGCTTCATCGGTGAGCGGATTGATCTGATGCCATATGTCTTGTGGCTGAGAATAGAACAATATCGGTTTGGCAGATTTAGCGGAAATCCAGAGGTAAGATCCCGGCCGGTCAAGAAGCGGCAACCACGAACGGAAATAGGGATTTACCTTGAATGGGTAGTCTACGTCGTCGCGAAAAGGGTGCAATATCTCACCAGCTGATATCAACAGGGCATCAAACTCCAGCGCCTGTAAGGTATCAACGGTTTGCGAAAATTGCTCAGCAATGTGCCGAATGTACTGCGACTGAAGGTGTTGAGGGACCACAAAAACTCCTGAAAGACTGAAACGGTGTTGAGCGAAAGGAACATCCATGACCGCCCATTCACTATAAGCTGCCGTGCAAATATTCTCCATGATCTTAATAGAACGATTAATTCTGGAGAAAACCCACAAAACTCCTCTCACTTAACTTTAGAAATCACTAGCAAGTGCCACTCTAAAAACCCTGACTGATAAAATAATCTTCGTTGGGTTCCACTATTTTGACTAAGTATCGATCTACACTCGCAAAATCCGGCTGAAACGCCTACTATTGATAAGGAATTGTTATCAGCTTATGTAATTTTCTGAATTGGACAGCCAACCCCAAGCCCCACAAAATAGCCGCCTTCGACAAAATTTTTGGATTCGTTATGACAGCCCTATTAAGCCCACAACAACTGCGCCAACAGATTCGCAGCGGCCAATTTAGCGCCCATACCTCTGGCCAATGTCAGGGCTATGTGCAGTGTAATGTTGCCATCCTGCCGAAAGACTGGGCCGACGAGTTTCTCAAATTCTGTCAATTCAACCCCAAGCCCTGCCCACTAGTGGCCATGGCCGCGGCACCTGGGGATCGCCATATCACAGAGATTGGTGAAGATTTTGATATTTGTACCGACGTACCGCGCTACCGAGTTTGGCGCGATGGTCAACTTGATCAAGAAGTGGACGATATTCAGCCGTTGTGGCGCGACGATCTGGTGACTTTCTTGATCGGCTGCTCTTTTTCCTTTGAAGAGGCTCTGTTGGCAGACGGGTTGGACATTCGCAATCTCAGCGAGGGCAAGAACGTGCCCATGTACGACACCAACATTGCCTGCCGCAGTGCGGGTCGCTTTAGCGGCAACACCGTCGTCAGTATGCGCCCCTTTAAACCCGCAGACGCGATTCGTATGATCCAAATTTGTTCACGCTTCCCGTCAGTGCACGGCGCACCTATCCACTTTGGCGATCCGGCCGCGATTGGTATCAGCGACATCAATCAACCGGATTATGGTGAAGCGGTGACCATTCACCCCGGTGAAGTACCGGTATTCACCGCCTGTGGTGTCACTCCGCAAGCGGCCATTATGGAAGCCAAACCACCTTTTTGTATCACTCATAGCCCGGGCTTCATGGTAGTCACGGATCTACCCAACAGCCACTTGGCCATCTTCTAACCCTGTTACAAGGAGAACATCGTGACGCTGCTACTCAACTGCGATTTAGGCGAGAGCTTTGGCTCTTGGACCATGGGTATGGATGCACAAGTGATGCCCCACATCGATCAAGCCAATATTGCCTGCGGCTTTCACGCCGGCGATCCACTGATCATGAGCAACACGTTGGAGCTGGCCAAACAGCATCAAGTACGTATTGGTGCGCATCCGGCCTACCCGGATCTGGTCGGTTTTGGTCGTCGCTCGATGAACTGTTCCACTGACGAAATCAAAGCCTTCATCACTTACCAGACCGCTGCATTGGGTGGCATGGCACAATCCATGGACCTGAGCCTTGAATACGTCAAACCCCATGGTGCGCTCTATAACGACATGATGGCCAAAGACAACATTCGCCACGCCATCATGGATGCCATTGCCAGTTTTCACCTGCCCATACGACTGATGCTGCAAGCAACCCCCAACGCCGACCGGCATCGAGAAGAAGCCAAAGAGCGCGGTATCGAACTGTTCTTTGAGGCCTTTGCCGATCGCTGCTACGACGACGATGGCCGCCTGTTGGCGCGTACTAAAGCCGGTGCCGTGCACAGCCGCGACAAGATGCTCGAGCAGGTCAAACAGCTGAGTGAGGATGGCACTGTAACTACCGTCAGTGGCAAGTTACTGCCATTGCAGGCCGATACCCTATGCGTTCACGGCGACAATATTGAGGGCGTTAAGGCGATTGCCGCTATTCGCGAGTTGATCACCTCATGAAAATTCACGTCGCTGGCGAAAATGCGCTGATTGTCTATTTTGGTGAACGGGCAGGGCTCGACACGGATCCGAAGATTTCAGCGGCCGTTCAACGCATGACGCAGGCTCTGCCCACTCTTTTGGGCGGCAAGCTAATTGACTTAGTGCCCTCTTACGCATCCCTGCTGGTGCTGTTCGACCCACTGCAAACCGATCACCTGGCGATCCGCAAGGCTATCCATGCAGCCACACAACAAAGTCGCGCGGAGCAGCAACAAGACAGCCGTCTGGTAGTGCTGCCCGCTTACTACGCTGAAGAATCAGGCCCCGATTTGCGTGCACTGGCCGAGCGCGCTGAGCTCTCAATTGATGACGTCATAGCCTTGCACCAGAGCACCGAATACCGAGTCTATGCCATCGGTTTTGCACCGGGATTTGCCTATCTTGGGCAGGTGGATGAGCGCATCGCCGCGCCTCGACTGAGCACCCCACGGCAAAAAGTACCCAAGGGAGCGGTGGCCATCGCCGATCGTCAAACCGCAGTCTATCCGGCGGCGTCTCCCGGTGGCTGGAATTTGATCGGCCTCTGCCCCACCCCCATGTTCAACCCCAAAGCAGAGCCCTCCATGCCCGTAGCTGTCGGTGATCGCATCAAGTTCAAAGCCATTGAGCGCGAGGAATTCCTGTCCCTCGGCGGGCAGCTGCCGGAGGTGTTGGTATGAGCATCAAGATTCTCAACCCCGGCATCCTATCGCTGCTGCAAGACGCCGGTCGCTTTGGCAAACATCAGATCGGACTTACAAGCGGTGGGCCGATGGACCCTCTCGCCTTCCATTGGGCCAATCGCCTGTGTGACAACCCCGTCGGCGCCACCGCCATCGAGATCAGTGTTGGTGGCTTTAAAATGGAATCGCAAGTCGACACCCGCATTGCCGTCACCGGTGGTGAGATGCCGGTGAAAATCAACGGCCAAGACGTGCTGCGCTGGCGCAGTTATGCCATCGCTCGCGGCGATCAAATTGAATTGGGCTACAGTCAACGAGGCTGTCGTGCCTACCTTGCCGTCAGCGGCGGCTTTCAAGTCGAACCAGAGTTTGGCAGCAACGCCACGGTGGTGCGAGAGAAGATTGGTGGCCTCAACGGCGCACCGCTCACCCCCGATGCCGTCATCCCGTGCCAAGCCGATACGCAAACTCACTGCTGGCAAGTGCCCGACAATGAGCGCCCCCACTACAGCAAGCACATTACCCTGCGTGTGATTCCAGGCTATCAAGATCACAGCTTTGATCGCATCCAACAGCGACTGTTTTTTCACAATACCTTCGATGTCAGTGACCGCTGTGATCGCATGGGTTACCGGCTCACCGGCCCACAGGTGCACTCAAGTATCGAAGGTATCTTGTCCGAAGGCATTTGTCTGGGTGCCATTCAGGTACCTGCCGACGGCCAACCCATCGTTCTGATGAATGACCGTCAGACCATTGGTGGCTACCCCAAAATTGGCTCGGTGCTGTCGCTCGATCTGGCCAAGCTGGCGCAACTGATGCCCGGTGACAAGGTTAATTTTGCCGCAATTACCATTGATCGAGCTCACAATATTTTGCATCTAGCGCACAGTCGTTTTCACGCCACCTCGCTGGAATCCGTCGATGAAACCTCGACCCAAGACGATTAGCTCCACGACTCAATCATCAAATCCTTTTGTAAGCGCAGCACTGAGAAACCTATGACCCATACCGACATCGACGAACACACCCTCAGCCTGCGCATCGAAGACCTATTGGTGGAACGCAACCCAAGAGGCATGAAAACCGTTCAGCAAGCCTTGGAACCCGGTTACTACCGCCGGGCTGCACGCTTGATGCGCAACCTGCAGGGCACCGTGTTAATTGGCACCGGCTTTCCCGTGATAGACACTTTTGAAACCGATGGTCCCGTCGGTGCCATCGCCCTCTATGACGCCCTTCAGTCCCTCGGCGCCCACCCAATCATTGTCTGCGGTGCGCCCCTGTCGACGGCATTGGCAGATCGCTATCGCGTGCACAATATTAAGGTTGGCCCCCATCAACACCGCCAACAAGAAGCCCAAGCGGCACTGCAAACTTTGCAGCCGGAGCTGATCATTTCCATCGAGCGCCCCGGCATGGCGGCCGACGGCAACTACTACAACATGCGCGGTGAAGACATTAGCCCTCGCGCAGCTTGCTTCGATACTTTTATGCAACAGGCCGAATGCCCGACTATTGCCATTGGTGACGGCGGCAATGAAATCGGCATGGGCAACATCCAGCAAGCCTTGCAAAGCCTCGACATAGTCCCTGCCGCCACTACTTGCACCGAGTTGGTGATTGCCGACGTGTCCAATTGGGCCGCCCACGGTTTAATTGCGCTATTGGGCTGGTGGCACCAGCGCGATCTATTAGCGGACATCGACAGCTTGGCAATTTTGCAGTATCTATCCGATCGCGGCAGTGTCGATGGCGTCACCCGAGAAAACCAACTCACCGAAGATGGTCTGCCGGCCTCCGAGGGAATAAAAGTCATTGAAGCCTTGAGGCAATTGACCGGCTTCAACGCCTAACAACATACCCACTCATTCCAGCAGGGAACACGCATGCGGATTCGCAATCTGATGACCTTTGTCAAAGTCGCACGACTGGAGAGCTTCCACGCCGCAGCCCGACAGTTACATGCGACGCAACCGGCGATTTCCGCTCGTATCGCCGCGCTCGAAAGCGAGCTGGGGGTCAAGCTGTTCATTCGCGACACCGGCGGTACTCGGCTCACATCTCGCGGTCAACAACTGCTCCCGTATGCCCAGCAATTGGTGGACATTTCTCGCGAAATGAAAAGCCAAATCAGCGAAGAAGTGCCGGAAACCGGCAGTATAAAAGTGGGTATTGCCGATACCCTTGCCTATCTTTGGGTAGGGCCGTTGCTGAGTCATTGGCGCGAGCAGTTCCCATTGATTGAATTCGAAATCGCTGTGGATATCTCCACCAACCTGCAACATCAATTGGAACAACACGAACTGGATTTGGCGTTGATGGTCGCTCGAGACCACTCTGCATCCATCGTCACACAACCCCTGTGCAGTTATCCACAGAGCTGGGTGGCCGCCCCTTTGGTCATGGAACAAAACCCTGACCTCAGCGGCGCAGTTAATTTGCAACAGCTGGCAAGGCCACCGGTACTGAGCTTTCCACGCAACACCAAACCCTGGCACTATTTGCAGAATCTTTTTGCCCCACTCAAAGACCGCCGGCCCATGCTGCACACCTGCAGCTCAGTCGAAAGCTTGCTCACCATGGCGCGTCAGGGATTGGGCATTACTCTGCTACCGACCCCCTTAGTCGCTGACTATCTTGAAGAAGGGACTTTGCTGGCACTGGATACCGAAGAACAACCGCCGGAGTTAAATTTTTGCAGTAATTGGCGCACCGATGACGACCGCATATTACCGCGCCTGCTGGCAGACTCCGTCGGCGACATCATCAGCAGCAGCTGATTAGATTCGCCCAAACCTGGCCGAATCGACTAAATATAGAAAAAGACCAGACTAAACAACTACACAAGGTAATCATCAAGTGATTTTCGTCTAAACCACTCTGGTAAAGTTTCGACCTGATAACACTTGTTTTCCACTTGGCGTAAGATTCATCGCAAACATTGATCAATTCGCCGCTTTATACTGATTAAGGTCACATCATGAGCATTGTTTTTCTCAACGACGCCTACCTCCCGATGGAAGAAGCGAAAATTTCCCCGATGGATCGCGGCTTCCTCTTTGGCGACGGTATTTATGAGGTGATTCCCTCTTACGACGGACAGTTGGTGGGTTTTGCGCCGCATATTGAGCGCATGAACAATGGCATGAAAGAAATTGGCATCCATTTCGATTGGTCGACGGAGCAGTGGCGACAAGTGGCCAACACCTTGATTGAAAAAAATGAAGGCGCCAATTTGGGCATCTATCTGCATGTGAGCCGAGGCACAGACAGCAAACGCTTTCACGCCTACCCAGATGACGTTGCACCCACCGTATTTGCCTTCGCATTTGACATTCCGGCTGCACCCGTGGCCGACAAAAGCGTCGCCAAGGGCTACAAAGTCAGTACCACTCGCGACTTGCGCTGGGAGCGCTGCCACATTAAATCCACCGCCCTGCTGGGCAATGTCATGCACTTTCAACAGGGCTACGAGCAAGGCGCCAACGAAACCCTACTGTTTAACGCCAACAACGAATTGACAGAAGCCTCGGCCTGTAACGCCTACATCGTCAAAGATGGGGTTATCGCCACGCCGCCGCTGGACAATCAAATACTGCCCGGTATCACCCGCTTCATGCTGCTCGACATCTTGAAAAAAGAGGGCTCGCTGAAAGTCGAAGAGCGCGTCGTCACCATGGATGAAGTCCGCAATGCTGACGAAGTTTGGGTCACCTCATCATCAAAAGAAGTGGCACCGGTAATCGAAGTTGACGGAAAACCTGTCGGCAATGGCCAAGTCGGCGATGTCTGGCAAGCAGCACAGGCACTTTACAGTGCCGGCAAGCACAACTACTAAGCGCAGCATTCATCAGAGATCGCTATGAGTCGTCCCGCCAAAGCCACCGTTGACCTCGCCGCCCTGCGCCACAACTTCCAGCTGGCACAGAGCCTATCGCCCAAGGCCAACACCATCGGTGTGGTCAAGGCCAATGCCTATGGCCACGGCGCAGTCGCTGTGGCCAAAACCCTCGAACCGCTCACGCCGCTACTGGCAGTTGCCTGCATCGAGGAGGCAATTGAATTGCGCCAAGCGGGCATTGGGAAACCTATCCTACTGTTGGAAGGCCCCTTCAGTGACGACGAAATTGTCATCGCCGCCGAGCAAAAATTTTGGCTGATGGCCAGTGGCATTGAACAGGTCGACCGCATTGCCAACAGCCGCCCAAAGTCCGCGGTGACCGTTTGGCTAAAAGCCGATTCCGGCATGCACCGTCTAGGATTGCAGGGCGAGCAACTAAAGAATGCCTTTGAGCGGCTGAGCGCGCTCGATCACGTGCACTCAGATATTGTGTTGGCGACGCACTTTGCGGCCGCCGATGAACTCGATAGCGACTTCACCGAACAACAGATCGATACCTTTGCTAACCTAGCCGAAGGCTTAAACGCCCCCCTTAGCATGGCCAACTCGGCCGGTATTCTCGGCTGGCCACAATCTCACGGCCACTACAACAGACCCGGTATTATGCTCTACGGTTCTTCGCCTTTTGCTCACTCGCAAATCAATGGCGACAAACTGCAAGCCGTTATGTCACTCACCTCTGAGGTGATTGCCGTGCGCCATATCGAAGCCGGAGAAACGGTGGGTTATGGTCGCAGCTGGATGGCTCAACGACCGTCAATCATCGCCACCGTTGCCATAGGGTACGGCGACGGCTATCCACGCCAAGTACCCAATGGCACCCCGGTGCTGATCAATGGCCAAAAAGCTTCATTGGCAGGGCGTGTATCAATGGATATGATCACCGTCGACGTGACTCACTTGGAATCCGTCAGTGTCGGCGATCCGGTTGAATTGTGGGGTAAAAATCTGCCCCTCAACACCATCGCTGATGCGGCCAATACCATTGGCTATGAGCTAGTTACACGCATGCCGCTGCGCACGCCAAGAATTTATGTGAATTCTTAAAAACTTTTTGATGACAGAGAAACTTAATTCGTTATTCTTTCATTAGATAGTCATACGACAATCGCACACTACCCGCGGGCAACCCCCTAAGCGGTAGCCGTTACTGGACCACAAGTCCAAAGCAGGAGTTTTTATGTTGTACCGAGGTTATTTTTCTCTCGCGCACTGGTCAAAAGCCGGCGAACAATTCTGGGTTCGCTACTGTGCCGAATTTCACGCCGATGTTTTTCAATCCGGCGGAGGCGTGTTGCGCAAGCTGGCGGCTAAAAAGATGCAAGAATTGAATGCCGGTGGCATTTGCATCGAAAATATAGATCTTATTTCTGACAGCACAGCGGCCAACGACGATCGTATCGACTGTGTCGGCATTTACTCTCGCGCAGCCAGTGGCGGCGAACAAATTGAGTTTCGTGTTTGAGGTAAACGAATAGTTCGAATGTCGAAGAGACATTTGCAACTGTGCGACTTCACCACTGGGGCTTTTTAGGGGTAAATCGCTTAGGTGGAGCAACGGGCTGGACAGTTATCTGCCCAGCCCGTTTTTTGTTTGTCCACATCTAGATAGCCGCTAGAAAATATCGCGCTAGCGCCCACGTTGAAACTAGCCTTTCTTCTTGGTGAACACCAACCACAACGCATGAATCACGCCGGGAATACCACCCAACAAGGTCAGCACGATATTGATCCAAAAGTGAGTCGAAATACCCACTTGTAAATAAGCCCCAACCGGCGGCAGAAAAATGGCCAAGAGTATTTTCACCAATTCCATGACAGAAACCTTTTTTGTTGTGTGATTGAATCATTGAGTGTGACAGGGCCAAAGCCGTGTTTGAAGACGAGATGCCGGCGAACGGAGACATCCAGGCCAAGATTTACAGATTATTTACAGCTTCGCTGTCGAGACCGGTGAAAGAGACGTGAGTTACTCATCGAGTGTTATACAAAAGAAGAGGGAGATAGCCCGGTATCCTTACCAGGCTCAAACATCAACGCTGCGAGATTCCCTGATGAAGCGCTGACGGTAATTGCGGTTCTTCGGCAAAGGCGTCACCCAAATCAAGAGCACTAGCCAGTACTCCTAAGGTGAAAACTGCCACCGCTATAGTCATTACATCGATTTTCATTGTTACACCCTAACGCCCTTAATTTTGTTGTTGTCTTGAGCTAAGAGAGCAAGTTTTATACCGAAAAAACAGGGCAACGCCAAGCTTTTGACAACAAAAAGTTCTTAGAGGCTATTTTAGGGAATTCGTCAATTCACGCAATTCGGGTTTCATCAAGATGAGAAAGGGCTCACGCCGAATGTGAGCACATACTTACAGGCGTGATCTAGAGCACGTATTTTCGTCGCCCAAAGACTCTATTTGGCAGAAATTCCGACATGACGAAAAAATGACCCCAAAGTCATTTCGGCGGAGGATTGTTGATCGCACCAGATTGAGGCAAAACTCACCTCTCTACAGCGGACAAGCACTGAGAAATGCAGTCATAAGGATTGCACGCAAACAGCGCTGCTCACCAAATCAAAATCCGACGAGCCACACCTTTAGAGACGTATCAGAAAGCCTCAGCCGAGAAAGAACTGATACGCCTCGTTGTCAGTCTCATCCCAGAAGCGATAGCCCAGCTCTGTTAAACAAGCGTCGACCGCTTTGATGTCGGATTTGGGCACTTGCATACCCACAAACACGCGACCATAGGCGGAACCGTGATTGCGGTAGTGAAACATGGAAATGTTCCAGCGACCGGCCAGCTTGGTGAGAAAGTTCAGCAGGGCGCCGGGGCGCTCTGGGAATTCAAACCGGTAGACTCGCTCCTCTCCCACCTGTGGGGCATGGCCACCGACCATATGACGGATATGAAGCTTGGCCACTTCGTTGTCGGTCATATCGACCACTTGATAGCCTTTTTCACTCAATTCAGCCACCAGTGCTGTGCGATCTTCACCGCCGGGCAGCACCTGTACACCGACAAAGATGCGCGCATCCTGATCATCGGCGTAGCGATAGTTAAACTCGGAGATATTGCGCTTGCCCAAATCCTTACAGAAGGTTTTGTAGGAGCCGGCCTTCTCTGGGATAGTCACCGCCAAAATCGCTTCGCGCTGTTCACCAATTTCCGTGCGCTCGGAGATATAGCGCAAACGATCAAAATTGGTATTGGCGCCACTGGCAATTGCCACCAGAGTTTGCCCCTCACAGCCATTCTCTTCGGCGTACTTTTTCAGACCCGCCAACGACAGCGCTCCAGCCGGCTCGGTAATGGAGCGGGTATCTTCGAAGATGTCCTTGATCGCCGCACACATTTCATCGGTATTGGCCGTAATCACGCCATCGATGGTGTCTTTAATCACTCGATAGGTTTCCTTGCCGATTTGCGCCACCGCCACGCCATCGGCAAAAATACCGACTTCGGGCAAGGTCACACGACGCTTTTTCTCCATCGCCACCTTCAGACAAGCAGCATCTTCGGGCTCAACCGCAAACACCTTGATTTCTGGGCGCACGTATTTGATGTAAGCCGCCACACCGGCGCACAAACCACCACCACCAACGGGGACAAACACCGCATCAATAGGACCGGGATGCTGACGCAGAATTTCCATCGCCACTGTGCCCTGACCGGCGATCACATCAGGATCATCGTAGGGATGGATATAAGTTAACTGCTTTTCTTCAACCAATTTTTGCGCGTGGGTCGAGGCCTCGTCATAGGTATCGCCGTGCAGAACCACCTTAGCGCCGCGGGCTTTCACCGCATTGACCTTAATCGCCGGAGTGGTGCGAGGCATCACGATAGTCGCTTTCACCCCCATTTCTGCCGCCGATAACGCCAGCCCTTGAGCATGATTCCCCGCCGATGCCGCAATCACACCCGCACTGCGCTGAGCATCGCTCAGTTGACGCAATTTGTTGTAGGCCCCACGAATCTTGAAGGAAAACACCGGCTGCAGATCTTCGCGTTTCAGCAGCACGCGATTATTGAGTCGCTTGGAAATCGAACGGGCGTGATCCAAAGGGGTTTCGACAGCCACATCGTAGATGCGCGCATCAAGGATTCGTTTGATATAAGACTGGGGCATGGGGCTCGGTTTCACTGAGGGTTTTAGAAAGGCGCCATAGTAAATCATTGCCCGATAAACAGCTATCGGCAGAGCCAAGGGGCCTTTATAATAACGCCCGAGATTTCCCCCGATTAACACCCGAGATGACAACAAACGCCATGACCCAGGACGAACTCAAGAAAGCCGTAGCCAAAGCCGCCGTGGATTACATTCAGCCGAAACTCGATAGCGACAGTATTGTCGGTGTCGGTACCGGCTCCACCGCTAATTTCTTTATTGATTATCTGGCGGACATCAAAGGCAGCTTTGACGGTACTGTCGCCAGTTCGGAGGCCTCCGCTGAGCGCCTCAAAGCGCACGGCATTCCGGTCTATGATCTCAACAGTGTGGATGGTATGGCGGTCTATGTGGATGGCGCAGACGAAACCAATCCGGCGCTGGAATTGATCAAAGGCGGCGGCGCCGCACTCACTCGCGAGAAAATCGTCGCCGCCGTAGCCGACGAATTCGTCTGTATCGCCGATGGCAGCAAGTGGGTGGATGTACTGGGTAACTTCCCTCTGCCGGTTGAAGTGATTCCCATGGCTCGCTCTCACGTGGCTCGCGAGCTGGTCAAGCTGGGCGGCGACCCGGTCTACCGTGAAGGCTGTATCACCGACAATGGCAATGTCATTCTCGACGTGCACAACATGGCCATCACCAACCCCAAAGCAACCGAAGCGGCCATCAATCAAATCGTCGGTGTGGTCACCAACGGCTTGTTCGCCGAGCGTGCGGCCGATGTGTTGTTGATTGGTCGCGAAAACGGGGTCGAGACCATTAAGGCCTAAGGCCTAAGGCCTACTAAGCCCCTAAAAAAGCGGCGCTAGTACCTTTCACTGTGAAGGTACTGCGCCGTTTTTTGTGGGCTCGATGCTGAGCCCTCTGTAGGCGAAACTCGCTAGGGTATCCTGGGAGAATACCCCTGTAGCTTGAATCCCTGTAACTTAAGCCACGATCACTTAAGCCGCCGAAGACAGCGAAGCACTGCTTTCGAAAAAGACACCACGTGCATCCCCCAAAGCCTCTACCTGCCCCTTGTAGTGCTGCCCAATCACATTGCGTTTGAGCTTCAAGGTTGGCGTTAGCATTTCGTTATCTGGCGTCCACTCATCTTTGACGACTAGCACCTGATGAATCTGTTCGTGCGCCGGCAGCTGTTGATTCACCGCATGCATAGCGGCTTCCACGGCAGTGCGAATCTGTGGTTCGGACAAATTTTGTCCCGCCTCTGAGAGGCCCGCCAACAATACCGGCTGATCCATGCCATGCCCAACGATGCACATTTGCCCCAACTCAGCGATATCGCCCAATTGGTTTTCTAATACCGCAGGGCGAATGAACTTTCCTTTTGAGGTCTTGAAGGTCTCACTCAAACGACCGGTCAGATACAAGTTACCGTCGTCATCGAGATATCCCGTATCACCGGTGTGGTAGTAGCCGTTGCGTAAAACTTCAGCGGTTTTTTCAGGCTCTAAATAATAGCCCTTCATCATTGCCTCACTCTTAAACAGCACCTCGCCTTCATCGCTGATTTTCAGTTCACAGTTGTCCATCGGCTTGCCTACGGAGCCCGGGATAGGGTCGCCCTCACACATACAGCCGTAGATAAAGTTCTCCGTCATGCCGTAGCCATCCTGCAAAGGCATACCCAGCTTTAAGTACCATTGCTGAACATCCAATGGCACAGGCGCCGAACCGGTAATGAACATGCCCACCGATCCCAGGCCCAGTTGATCGCGAACTTTTTGTTTGATGATCGACGATAGGAACGGAATCTTCAGCATCAGATTCAGCTTCTTCGGTGGCAGCTTACTCTCGACGCCTTCTTTGAATTTTTTCCATAATCGCGGCACGGAGAAAAACAGCGTCGGGCGAATTTCTCGCAAGTCTTCAACGAAGGTATCCAGTGACTCAATGAATGAAATGGTGGCACCACAGTAAAGCGATTGCACCTCCACCACGATACGCTCGGCGGCGTGGGACAAGGGCAGATAAGACACGAATCGGTCGTTTTCGTCATAGCTGGTTCGCTCCAACATATTGACGATGGAAAACGCCGCGTTGCGATACAAGTGCATCACGCCCTTGGGATTACCGGTCGTTCCCGAGGTGTACATAATGGTAAACATGGTATCGAGATCGGGAATCGGGTTGTCGGTCATAGGCTCGCAGGCGGCCTGAATCTCAGCGTAGGAAATATCACAGTCGATTTCGCAGCGATCGATCGCAATGGTCGGCAGGCTCTCACTCTTGGCCTCTTGAATTGCCCCAAAATCGTCGGCACCACCGATGATCAACAGCTGACTCTCACTGTGCTCCATCACATAGCGCATAGAATTGGCAGACTGTCCCGGATACAGCGGCACACTCACCAAGCCACTCAACATGATCGCAAGGTCACAAATGATCCACTCGGCGCAGTTTTTTGCGTAGATCGCCACGCGACTGCCAGGAGCCAAATTCTGCTGTTGTAAATAAGTCGCCACACGGCGTGCTTCTTGACCAGCCTGACGCCATGTCCACTGTTGCCATTGACGATTGCGCGGCTGGCTCAGCCATACCCGATCCGGCGCCGTACTCTCCCAGTGATACAAACGCTCGGGTAAACTGGTGTATCGTTTTTCGCTCTTCATTCTGTCCCTGCCTCAATGATGCGGTTAGATTTTTGGATTATTTTTATGTCGCAAACACTATCGGCATTGGGAATTGGGGAAAATGACAGCAGATTACTTTGCGATTGACCCTTTATGCACTTCAATTTCAAAGGCTGGCTGTTACAATCGATGCCCATGATTCAACGGTCCCATCTTCACCCAGCGTTTATTTCCGCCTTCTTGGAAGGTCCAGCGTCTTTGGGTCACGACCCCAAAAACATCCTTGAACAGTGTGATGTGGATATTCGTGCACTCACCGATGAAGAATACGCAATCAATCTGACGGCGTTCAATCGGCTAATCGACTATGTCTGGAAGCTGCTCGATGACGAAGGCGGTGGCTTTTATACCCGCCCCATGAAGCCCGGCTCCTTTGCCATGGGCTGTCACGCCAGCATTACCACACCCAATTTGCGCAAAGCCCTGCTGCGACAAGCTCGCTATACCAGTCTCTTGCAGATTGGCATTGAGAGCACACTGGAAGAAAAAGGCGAAGAGGCGATCGTCACCTACTTGATGGAAAACGCTAAGAACCTCAACCCCGCGTTTATTATTACTACGCTCTTTATCATCCGCATTCGCTGGGCCAGCTGGATAATAGACAAGCCGCTGCTGCTTGAACGCATTCACATGACCTGCGACAAACCGGCTTGGGGTGAATTATTCGACGATATTTTTCCCTGTCGTCACTATTTCAATCAGCCGTCCAACTGCATTGTTTTTAATAAGCGCTTCTTAGATATGCCCAATGCGCAAACGCCACAAACTCTATCAGATTTTTTGGCGCACGCACCGCAGGGACTGCTGACTCACTACCAGTCCGACAACAGTCTCACAGCCACCGTGCAACGCATGCTGCAAAACGAAGATGCCATCGAGCGACTGTCCTTTGAAACTGTCGCCGATCGCCTGCACACCACTACCCAAACCCTGCGTCGACGGCTGAAAGAAGAAGGCAATACCTATCAGGAAATCAAAGACACCGTGCGCCGTGATATGGCGGTCTACCATCTTGTAAAACTCAACACCCCGATCAATGAAATAGTCACTTTAATGGGTTTCTCTGAGCCGAGCGCCTTTAATCGTGCGTTCAAAAAATGGACCGGCATGACCCCCGGTCACTATCGCGAACATCACCAGCCCACGCCGGCTTAACCAAGTACTGCGGTCAACGCACGCGGCACTCGACCTTCAACTGTTGATTGAGCTCAGCCTCGAGCAAGTCGCCCGCTTGGATTGCACCGACACCTGCCGGCGTACCCGTCAACACCACGTCGCCGGGCATCAAAGTAAATTGCTGACTGATCAGAGCCAATAACTTGGCCACTGGGGTAATCATATCGGCGGAGTTACCGTCTTGCTGCAACTCGCCGTTGCGCGTCAATCGCAACTGAGCATCACTCAATTCAAATCCAGTTGCGTCCACAAAGCTCGACAGCGGACAGCTTCCATCAAAGGCCTTGGCCCGCTCCCAGGGATGGCCCTGTTGTTTGAGCTGGGTTTGCACATCCCGCAAGGTCAGATCAAATCCAATGCCCACACCAAGGATCGCCGCTAGCGCCTGCTGTTCATTTGCCTTGCTCAGCTGAGAGCCGATCAACAGGGTCATTTCTGTCTCTATGTGACAATCACCCTGATCAGTCGGTATAGACCAGCCGTTTTCTAACGACACCACTGCCGTGGCGGGCTTCATAAATAAGATCGGTTCAGCAGGCACAGGGTTATTCAGCTCCGCCGCGTGGGCGGCGTAATTTCGCCCGACACACACCACCTTGCCCACCGGAAGATCCAGCGACTCAGAGCCTGCTTGCGACAGAAGACGATGTTGATAAATCATGCTTGTATCCTTGCTGTATTGATCGGCGAGCGGCCTATTATGCAGAGATTCATTGGCCCCACCGCCAATCCCCACAGGAAAACCCATAAATCGGTTATTCCGCTAACAAATACTGGTTATTTAAGGACAAATTAAGCCGATTTAGCCATCGCCCATGAAGCCGCCTATGCTATCATAGCGCGCTTTATTTTTAGGCCCCCTGTGGGTGAAGGCCAGACAGCATAAGGCCCGACACCCGTCAGAGCGATCATGCAATTCGAGGTTCCGTTAATGACTACTACGTCACTGGATAAAGGCAAAATCCGCTTTTTATTGTTGGAAGGCGTTCACCAATCCGCCGTCGACACTTTGGAAGCGTCTGGTTACACCAATGTGGAGTACTTGAAAACTTCACTGCCAGAAGATGAGTTGATTGAAAAAATCAAAACCGCTCACTTTGTCGGTATCCGCTCCCGCACTCAACTGACTCGACGTGTGTTTGAAAACGCACCTAAGCTGATCGCCGTGGGCTGTTTCTGCATTGGCACCAATCAGGTCGATCTATCGGCCGCTCAAGAGCACGGTGTAGCGGTGTTTAACGCCCCTTACTCCAACACCCGCTCGGTAGCCGAGCTCGTAATCGCCGAAGCCATTCTATTGCTGCGCGGTATCCCTGAGAAGAACGCCGTATGCCATCGCGGTGGCTGGTTGAAATCCGCCGTCGGCTCGTTCGAAATTCGTGGCAAGACTCTAGGTATCGTCGGCTACGGCTCAATCGGTACGCAAGTGAGCGTTTTGGCCGAATCACTGGGCATGAAAGTGGTGTTCTTTGATGTGGTCACAAAGCTACCCCTAGGTAACGCCAGCCAAGTGCGCTCTATGGAAGCTCTGCTGTCCCAAGCGGATGTGGTTTCCCTACACGTTCCAGAAACCGCAGCCACACAAGACATGATTGGCGAGAAAGAATTCTCACAAATGAAGAAGGGCGCCATCTTCCTCAACGCCGCGCGCGGCACCGTGGTTGATATCGATGCCCTCGCCGCTGCACTGGAATCGGGCCATCTGGGCGGCACCGCCATCGATGTATTTCCGGTTGAACCTCGCGGTAACGACGATGAGTTTGTATCGCCACTGCGCGCTTTCGACAACGCCATCCTGACCCCGCACATTGGTGGCTCCACCATGGAAGCTCAGGAGAACATCGGTTTTGAAGTGGCCGAGAAGTTGGTGAAGTACTCCGACAACGGCACTACCACCTCTTCAGTGAACTTGCCAGAAGTCGCGCTGCCTGAGCACCCCAACGCTCATCGCCTGCTGCACGTTCATCACAACGCACCGGGTATTCTCACCAAGATCAACCAGGTGTTTTCCGACAACAACATCAACATCGCCGCTCAGTACTTACAAACCAACGAAAACGTTGGCTATGTGGTGGTCGATATCGATGCTGATTACAGCGATATCGCGCTGCAGCAACTGCGCAATATCGAAGGAACTGTTCGCTGTCGCCTACTTTTCTGATTGAGCAAGTGTGGATCAGCTGATCACAGTCAGTTGATCCACAATGACCTTCCCTGAAATCATGACACCCCCTCTACTCGACATTCATAATGTCAGCGCCTATCGCGGAGACAACAAAGTCTTTTCTGGGCTGAACCTTCGTATCGAACAAGGCGAGCAGGTTGCCATTCTCGGACCAAACGGTGCCGGCAAATCAACCTTACTGAAGCTACTCACTCGCGAACTCTACCCCGTCGAAGCCGACAACAGTCATGTTAAGATTCTGGGTAGTGACACGGTCAACGTGCAGCAACTGCGGCAACAAATTGGCTGGGTCTCCTACGACTTCCACACCCAATACCTTCCCATCACCACTGGCTTTGATGTGGTACTGTCAGGATTGTTGGGTGCTATTGGCCACCTATACCAGCACGATATCAGCGACGCCCAGAAACAAACCACCCATGACACCATGGTACAGTTGAATCTACTCGAACTGCGCGACACCATGTTTCACCACCTCTCCAGTGGCCAACAAAGACGACTGATTTTAGCTCGCGCACTGGTACATAATCCGCAACATATTATCTTTGACGAACCCACCAGCAGTCTCGATCTACAGGGAATGTTTCAAGTCCTCAAAGACATGGAAACCCAATCTCAGCTGGGTCGTAGCGTCATTCTTGCCACTCATCACCTGCACGAATTACTGCCATCTATTGAGCGCATAATCTTCTTGAAACAAGGGAAAGTCATTGCCGACGGCGGTCGCGATCAACTCCTCACTGAAGCCAACCTCAGTGACCTTTACGACAGTAAAATTCAGCTCATCAACCGCAATGGGGTTTTGCAGGCCTTTCCTGCTGCATAGATGAACCGCCACACGAGCGCACATTAGAGCAACCAAGGCCGAAGAATCGCCTTGCAAGACAAGATAGTTTTCCTGACTAAACGAACCCGCTACACTGGTCATCCGCGTAAGCATGATTCGCTACGCAAAAACCTCCGCTTTCGCCAGCCAGAGCCCTGTCATGAAATACGTGTTTTTCCTGTTTGTTTTTACGCTGTTAGTCGGTTGCGACAACAGCCATCAATCGAATACAAATGAGGCGGCGCTCAGCGACACCCCAACAGCGCCCGCTGTTCAAGACTACATCGAACAAGGAGATCTTGACGCTATCAAACAGCGCGGTCTATTGCGCTTGCTGGCGCCGCGGTTCGATGGTGCCGATGCCTTGCCCCGCGAGGGCATTCCGGTGGAACACTACCAACAGACTGCTGCCGCCTTTGCCGAGCACCTGGGATTAAAAGTTCAGTGGGTATTCGTAGATGAATTTTCGGAATTAATCCCAACCCTCAATCGCGGTGAGGCGGACATTATTGTGACCAACATGACCGTCACTCTGCCACGCCTGGAGAAAGTACACTTCTCCCGCGCTATCAATAAGATTGATGAAGTCGTTGTTACTAAAAGCAACCAGACCATTGATGACATCGAACAACTAGCAGAACTATCGTTAACCCTTCCGGAGGGCACCGCCTACCTGCAAACGGTTAAAAACCTAACCGAAAAACATCAACTCAACTTTCAAATAAATCCTGTCGACTCGTCTACTAGCGACAGTGATTTACTCTCCAGTATCGACAGTGGCAAAAATTCGGCCACCATACTCGATAGCGATATCGCCAAAAACCTATTGCTCGACTACCCCAATTTACACGTCGCATTTACCATAAAAAAACATCGCCCCATTGCCTGGGCGACACGAAAAAGTAGCCCGACGCTACTCAACCAGTTGAACCAATTTCTGATATCGCACCATTTGCAAGCCGGCGCCAATCAGCAGCAACAAAGAGACTGGACGACCATAAAACAGCAAGGCCGTTTGCGCATGCTAACCCTCAACAATCCTGCCAGTTATTTTATGTGGCGAGGAGAATTGGTTGGCTTCGATTTAGATTTGATCAAGAAGTTTTCCAAGCAACACGGCTTACATGTATCGGTCATTTTGAAAGATGACATTAGCGAGTTGATCGAAGCACTGCACAATGGCGAAGGGGATCTTATCGCCGCCTCACTGACAAAAACCGAGCAGCGACAACAACAGGGATTGAATTTTAGCCGCCCCTATTTACGCGTCAGCGAACAATTGGTGGGCCGTGCGGATGCGGCAACTATTGAAGATTGGTCTGACTTAGGAGAGCGCCCTATCGGCGTCAACCCCAGCACAGTGTTTTATCAACGCCTGAGGGATATTCAACAGCAATATCCTAACCTCAATCTCGAGGAAATCTCAGGAGTGACCACCGAGAATTTAATTGATCAACTCATGGGCGGTGCGTTTTACGCCACCGTGGTCGACAGCCATCTACTCGCCATTGAACAAGCCCACCGAGACAATCTAAAAGTACTCAAAGAATTCAACCAGCAATCGGAAATCGCCTGGGGGGTGCGTGACAACCAACCGCGGTTACTGTCAGAGCTCAATCATTTTATTAAAAAAGAGTATCGAGGACTTTTTTACAACGTCACCTTTAATAAGTATTTTAAAAACAGTCGGCGCATGAAAGAAAACCAAATTCATCGAGTAACCGATCAAAAGCAACTCTCTCCCTACGATGATTTAGTGAAACCGCTGGCCAAGCAATACGGCATGGACTGGCGACTGATCACCGCACAGATGTATCAAGAAAGTAAGTTCAATCCCAAAGCGAAATCCTTTGCCGGTGCACTCGGCCTGATGCAAGTCATGCCCCGCACCGCTCGTGAATTGGGTTACGACAAGCTACAAACCCCGCGCAATGGTATCGAAGCCGGTGTCGCTTACATGCAATGGTTAGAAGCCCGCTTTCCCGGAGAGTTGGATTTTCAAGAGCGGGTTTATTTTACCCTCGCGGCCTACAACGCCGGCGCCGGGCATGTTCGAGATGCACGCCGATTGGCCAGACAACAGGGGCTGGATCCCAATCGCTGGTTCGACCATGTTGAGAAAGCCATGTTACTGCTGTCGAAACCCGAGCACTACAAGAAGGCTCGGTTTGGCTATGTGCGCGGACGCGAACCGGTGCAATACGTGAAGTCCATTCGCGATCGTTATTTGGGTTATCTACAGATTTAACTCAAACCCACACCCTCAACCAGACATGAGTTATTTACTGGTCACCACCAGATAACACATCAAAGTGTCTCTACCGACGTTTTTGATCACGTGAGTCAGATCAGCTCGGTAGTGCGCCGTATCCCCGGTCTGCAACTGACTGTTACTCTCGCCGGAAACAATACTGGCCTGGCCTTGTGAGACCGTTAGCAACTCTTTGGTGCCCTCATAGTGTGGTGCACTGCTTAAACTCGCCCCCGGGGCCAAGGTCAACTCATAGAATTCAATGTTCTTTTCCATGTGCAGTGGCGATAGGGTGCGAATCTGGCACTCGTCATCGGCACGGAAAAGATTATTCGGATCGTCCCCATGCACCACCTCAATGGTCGAAGAGGCCCAAGGCTGATCCACCAACTCGCCAATGGATATGCCAAATGCCTGAGCAATGCGAAAGGTCACCGCCAAAGTCGGATTTGCCTGACCGCGCTCAATTTGACTCAACATCGATCGACTGACCCCTGAAGCAGCAGCCAATTGGTCCAGTGTCAGCTTGTTCTGTTTGCGTAACTCAGTCACTCGGTGACAAAGTACCTGACTCGCCGGATCATCGCCCTTGGCCTCTGTACGCTTATTCGTTTTCTTCACAACGTCTTCGCTCATAGATTACATTCCACTATAAAGGAATAATTTCTTGCATAACAAACAACCACTATCTATCATGCTGGAATTCATTCTTGTATATTGAAACGGCATTTTAAATCAGCTCATGGAAATTACCACTCAATTCCCGCACAGCATCGCCATCTGGGATGGCCGAATGCGATTCTAACCACCACTTCCCGTGGTTGTCGCTGGTGCTCGCCTGTGACAACAGAATCCTTGCCATATAGAAGATTGAGACTTTCATGAACCGCATACTCGATACCTTTGTCGGGCCACAAAGCCCCTGGCTCGGCATCACGCCAGCCCACCACACATCGCAGCTGACCCTGTCCAACTGGCACTGCAAGGCGCTGCCTGTGATTGATGACACAGTGCCCAGCTACGTCTTTATTACACCAGCCCGCTGCCAACGCAGTGGACAGCAGTTTTATCTGGTTCACGGGCAGCACCATAACGAGCGCTGCGCTCTGGTCACATTTTTTGACTTAGAGGCCGCGCTCCATTGGATTGAACAACAACTGTCACCCGTGACGCCGCACGCAATCGATCATAAACAGGGAGCTATGGCCGCATGAAAGCACTGGTAAAGCGAGAGGCTCGGCAAGGCCTGTGGCTGGAAGACGTTCCCGAACCCAACATCGGTATCAATGACGTGCTGATTAAGGTCTGGCGCACCGCCATCTGCGGAACCGATTTACATATCTATAACTGGGACAGCTGGGCTCAGAAGACCATTCCAGTTCCGATGACAGTAGGGCACGAATTTATCGGCGAGATCGTCGATGTGGGCAGTAACGTCAATGACTTTCGCGCTGGACAAATCGTTTCGGGCGAAGGACATGTAGTGTGTGGACGCTGTCGCAACTGTCTGGCAGGGCGGCGACACCTCTGTGCTCATACCTCAGGTGTTGGCGTGGATCGCGCCGGTGCCTTCGCAGAATATGTGTGCCTGCCTATGTCCAATGTCTGGGAACACCGCCCAGGGATTGATCTGGATGTTGCCGCATTATTCGATCCGCTGGGCAATGCCGTGCACACCGCACTGCAGTTTGATTTATTGGGCGAAGACGTTTTGATTACCGGTGCTGGCCCCATTGGTGCCATGGCCGCTGCAGTTTGCCGACACGCCGGAGCCCGCCACGTGGTCATTACCGACATCAATCCTCAACGCTTGCAACTGGCCCAGCAGATGGGAGCCACGCGCACCGTCGATGTAACACAGGAAACGCTACCAGCGGTACAAAAATCTCTGGGAATGACTGAAGGATTCGATGTGGGTTTAGAAATGTCCGGAAATCCCAGTGCCTTCAAAAATATGCTCGAAAACATGTGCCACGGCGGCAAGATTTCCATTCTCGGCATTCCTAGCGCAGAACTGGCTATTGATTGGAATCTGGTCATTTTCAACATGCTCACGCTAAAGGGTATCTACGGCCGAGAAATGTATGAAACCTGGTACAAGATGTCGGTGATGGTGGAATCTGGCTTGGATGTGTCTCCAGTGATTACTCATCGCCTCGACTATCGAGATTTTGAACAGGGCTTCGCAGCCATGAATGGCGGCAAGGCCGGCAAAGTCATTTTGAATTGGGCAACCTAAACCACGACCGACTTTTGAACCACTTAGGCAGTCCCGCGCAGCCCGCAGCCCGCAGCCCGCAGCCCGCAAACGATCACCATCAAAAAACGCCCATGCAAAGGAGCGATTTTATGTCTCACAACTTTTTGGATCACCTGCAACAGCAACTCCACGACATCAAGCAATCCGGTCTTTATAAATCCGAGCGTTTGATCACGACTCCACAAGGTGCACACGTGCGAGTCAACCAACAGGCCGAACTTCTCAATCTGTGCGCCAATAATTATTTGGGTTTGGCACAACACCCCGAAGTCAATCAAGCGGCAAAACAAGGGCTTCACGATTGGGGCTACGGCATGGCATCCGTGCGTTTTATTTGCGGCACACAAAGCTTGCACAAAACCTTGGAGCAAAAGCTCAGCGACTTTCTCGGTACCGAAGACACGATTCTTTACCCGTCTTGCTTTGATGCCAATGGCGGGCTCTTTGAAACACTGCTAAGTGCGGAAGATGCCGTCATCTCAGATGAACTGAATCACGCCAGTATCATTGATGGCATTCGTCTATCAAAAGCGAAACGATTCCGCTATCGCAATAATGATCTCGCGGATTTAGAAACTCAATTGCGCGACGCCGATGCTGCCGGAGCACGCTTTAAACTGATTACTACTGACGGTGTCTTTTCTATGGATGGCACTATTGCTCGCCTCGATGAAATTTGCGATCTGGCCGAGCGCTACAACGCTCTCGTGCACTTTGACGATTGTCACGCGACAGGTTTCATCGGCAAGAATGGCCGTGGCACTCATGAGTTTCGCAACTGCATGGATCGCGTGGACATCATTACCGGCACGCTCGGCAAAGCTCTGGGTGGTGCCAGTGGCGGTTATACCAGTGCAAGAGCGCCAATTGTCGAAGTGTTACGCCAGCGCTCAAGGCCCTATCTGTTTTCCAACACTGTCGCGCCACCGGTCGTAGCAGGCGCCATTAAAGCAGTGGAACTGGTTTCACAATCCGATCAACTGCGGCAAAAGCTAAAGCACAATACCGAACGCTTTCGCGAGGGCTTGCAGCAACAGGGGTTCGAGCTACTACCGGGTGAGCACCCCATCGTACCCGTCATGTTGCACGACGCTAAACGTGCCGCAGACTTTGCCGAACAGATGTTGCAACAAGGTGTTTATGTGGTCGCCTTTTCCTTTCCGGTAGTCGGCAAAGGTAAAGCCAGAATTCGCACACAAATGTCGGCAGCACTCAGCGATGATGATGTAGACTTTGCGTTGGACGCCTTTCGCAAGAGCAAGTTAACATTGGCTTGTGAGTGAGACTTCAACGCACAACAAACCTCTCATATTAAAAAGGCTTGATGTTCACCACCTAGGAGCTCACATGTACGCTGTTATCTTTACCGCCATCACCGACCAACTGGATGACGACTACACGCAAACCGCTGAGCGTATGAGAGAGCTGGCTTTTAGCGAGTACGGCTGCTCCAAGTTCAACGCCTGTCACGAAAACGGCAAAGAGATCGCCGTCTCTTACTGGGAGAGAGAAGAACAAATTCTCGCTTGGAAACAACACACGGAGCACCTTCAAGCGCAAAACGCGGGACGTGATCGCTGGTACAAGAGCTATACAGTAGAAGTGATGAAGATGGTTAGAAGCTACAACTTCGAACGCTGAGACTTTTGAAGTTTCGGCACGAGTTAGATCCCACAAGAAAAAAAGTGTTAGATCACTAGACAGGAAACCCGCTATGAACTTAAACCAAGTGACATTGCCCGTTGCGAATATGACACTCGCGGTCACCTTCTATCAGCAACTGGGTTTCACGCTGATTGTTGACACACCTCACTATGCACGCTTCGAATGCCCGCAAGGCGACAGTACTTTCTCACTATCATTGAGCGAGAATTCGTTTGAAAATGGAGCGATTATTTATTTCGAACACGAGCAGCTGGATCAATGGGTAGAGGAGTTGGTGAAAAAAGGCATCGTTTTTGATCAGCTGCCTGAAGATATGTCCTATTTATGGCGCGAGGCAATCCTGCGAGATCCATCGGGCAATAAAATCAAACTCTTCTGGGCGGGAGAAAATCGACTAAACCCACCCTGGAAAGTAAACCGCTAGAGTTTTGCTCAATACATATTGCTGGATTGTGAAAATCAATCCGTAAGAAGGCCAGCGAGAGAGTCACGCTCGCCGTCAGTTTACCCACACCTCTACCCGGCGATTTTTTATTTTCCCTTTGCCGGTATTGGAGGCAACGGGAAGGTAAGCGCCGAAACCACGCACAGGCTCGGTACTGATGCCTTGCCTTCTCAGTTCGGACTTCACCGCTACGGCACGCAGTTTAGATAGAACAATAGCTCGGCTCTCTGTTTGTTTTGTATCACCAAAGCCCACTAAGGTGATGCGTTTATCTCGATTTTCCTCACGAGCCATAAAGGCTACCAAACGTTGAATATCTTGCTGCGCTTTGTTATCGAGCGTTGCACTTCCCTGAGAGAAACGAAAATTCACCGATAAACGACTGGCGCCCTGAGTCACCTCTAGGTATTCACGCGGCCCCTGACGAAAGGATTCGGACGGGGTCGCGATCAACGCCTGAGAAATAAAGCCTGTGGACTCCACCTGCTGCTGGCCGGCATCGGTTTGCACAAAACCAATAAAATCCTCAATTATTTCGTTTTTCATAGCGGGCGGAGTATACAAAAATAGGCGGCGAGATAGGGCATAATCTTCGGTTGCTACACTGACTTTTTCCGGCCGCAGAGGTGTGGTTCCTGAATCTGACACCAATAGCGCTCGAGATTCTCTGACCGAAGCTAAACCCACAAAACCGATACCACCTAAGTCATCAGATACCAGATCCGATAACTCATCATTGGATTCAAAACGTCGAGCCGCCGAAGATAACTTGTATTTCTTTCTCAGCACCAAGCTTTTGAAGGTATCCCAAGTGCCCGATTTGTTGTCGCGAGCGTAGAGGTTTATGGAGCGCTCATCGCCACCCACTTCTTGCCAATTGGTAATTTGGCCGGAGAAAATCCCAGCAATCTGCTGCAGGTTTAATTGTTCCACCGGATTGTCACGGTGAACGATCACCGCCAAACCATCAATCGCAATCACATGCTCGGCATCAAAACCCAACATATGACCATAATTAGACAGCTGCGCGACCTCTTTCGACTTGATCGGCCGAGATGACATGGAGAGATCGGCTTGCTCGGCCAGCAATGCTTTAAAGCCCGTGCTTGAACCGTGCGCAGCCACATCCACATAAATAGCTTTGCTGTTAACCATACCGCCTACCCGATATTCGTTTTCCACCGCCAACGCTTGAGTCGCTACACCCTCAACACCTTTTGCGTGAAAGTAGTCTTCGAGCAAATTCTTCATTAAATTGGCGCCGACGGTATTTGATCCCTGAACCTGAAACAAACGCCCAGAGATGTCGGACTGAAATGGCTCAACTGCCGTCGCAACTGACACTGAAGAACACAAAAGAAACAGCAGAAATGGACGCAACAACCGACGAACAAGAATGGAATGCACAGAGCTAGTCTCACTGACGAATTAATATGACGACAATAAGACCAATTTATGACAGAAAAATGACTGGCGCTTGAATATTTGATGTTGATACAAAAAAGAGGTCATTGGCACAAACAATAACCAATAAAAAGCCCCGCGCCATCACAGCGCAGGGCTCTTCGCGATAAAGCCAGCTAACTCGACTTACTTCTTAGCGCGCTTGCGCTCATTTTCGGTCAGCAGCTTCTTACGAATACGAATGCTCTCTGGCGTAACTTCCACCAGCTCATCGTCTTCAATAAACTCGAGCGCTTGTTCCAAGGTGTGCTTGATAGGTGGCACCAAGGTTAAAGCTTCATCAGTACCAGAGGCACGAACGTTGGTCAGCTGCTTACCCTTAATCGGGTTAACGGCCAAGTCGTTAGAACGTGAGTGAATACCGATTACCTGGCCTTCATAGACATCGATCGCATGACCGAGAAACAGACGGCCGCGGCTCTGTAGATTAAACAGAGAGTAGGCCGCGGTCTTACCTTTCAACATACTAACCAGTACACCGTTCTGACGACTCACCACTTCACCTTGCTTCACCGGACCGTAGTGATCAAAGATGCTGGTCATGATGCCAGAACCCGAGGTCAAGGTGAGGAACAAACCACGGAAACCGATCAGGCCTCGCGACGGCATGATGAACTCTAGACGAACACGACCTTTACCATCGGGCTCCATGTTGGTGAGCTCAGCTTTACGCAAGCCCAACTCTTCCATCACCGCACCTTGGTGTGGCTCTTCAACATCGATCACCACTTGCTCAAACGGCTCTTGGATTTCACCGTCGATTTCTTTCTGAACCACTTCTGGACGCGATACGCCCATTTCGAAGCCTTCGCGACGCATGGTTTCGATCAAGACTGACAAATGCAGCTCACCACGGCCAGAGACAACAAACTTGTCCGGTGAATCACCTGGCTCTACACGCAAGGCCACGTTGTGGATAAGCTCTTGGTCCAAGCGATCTTTAATATTTCGGGTGGTAACAAACTTACCTTCTTTACCGGCGAAAGGTGAATCGTTAACGATAAAGGTCATGCTGACCGTTGGTTCATCAACACTCAACGCTGGCAGGGCTTCAATATTTTCGGGATCACACAGAGTGTCGGAGATGCTTAAGCCATCAATACCGTTAATACAAACAATATCACCGGCGGTGGCCAGATCGGTCTCAACCTGCTCCAGCCCTAAGTAGCCTTTAACATTGAGCACTTTACCTTTGCGCTCGTCGCCATTGGCACTCTTCACGATCACCTGTTGGTTAGGCTTTAAGGTACCGCGAGTAATTCGGCCAACACCGATAACACCAACGTAGCTGTCATAGGCCAGAGCAGACACTTGCATCTGGAAAGCACCTTCTGGATCAACTTTTGGCGCAGGGACTTTGTCGACAATCATCTCATACAGAGGTGTCATGTCTTCGGCCATATTCTCAGGATCATCACCGGCAATACCGTTAATGGCTGAGGCGTAGATCACTGGGAAGTCGAGCTGCTCATCGGTTGCACCGAGGCTGTCGAACAAATCGAAGACTTGGTCCATTACCCAGTCAGGACGCGCACCTGGACGATCGATCTTGTTGATCACAACAATTGGACGCAGACCTTGCTCAAATGCCTTAGAGGTAACAAAGCGGGTTTGTGGCATAGGGCCATCAACGGCATCGACCAACAAACACACACAATCAACCATCGACAATACACGCTCTACCTCGCCACCGAAGTCGGCGTGTCCCGGGGTATCCACAATGTTGATGCGGTAGTCATTCCAGCTGATGGCGGTGTTTTTCGCCAAGATGGTAATACCACGCTCTTTTTCCTGATCGTTAGAATCCATGATGCGCTCAGAGCCTTCGTCTTTGCGATCAAGGGTGCCAGATTGGCTCAGGAGTTTATCAACCAAGGTAGTTTTACCATGGTCAACGTGGGCAATAATGGCAATGTTACGGAGTTTCTCGATCACAACGGTGGTCTCTACTGCGGGCCAGTTGCGCGAGTATCGCGTCGGCCATGAAAAAAGGTGCGGCATTATACCCACCTTAAGGCGACGATTAAATGATCAATGGAGATTTATTTACGCGCAGACTCTTCGAACGACCTTATAGACGGGAGAATTCCGCCGTATCGGCCCTTACCTCAAAGCGCCAAATACCCAGGAGCGCGGATAAATTCCAGCACTTGATCGGCCGGCATGGGGCGCGCAAATAGATAGCCCTGCCCTTCGGTGCAGCCCTTGGCAGCCAAAAGAGCGGCCTGCTCGGCGGTTTCTATGCCCTCAGCCACCGTTTCCAAACTCAGCTTCTGACACAACCCCAGCACCGACATGACAATAGCTTGCGACTCTTCATCCCCCTCTAAACGCATGACAAAGCTGCGATCGATTTTCACTGAATCGATCGGCAGATTGCGCAAAAAGGTCAACGAGGAATAGCCGGTGCCAAAATCATCAAGACTGACTTTCACCCCCACCGCCCTCAGGGCATAGAGGTGCTGTTTGACCAGAATCTCATCGGTTAGGATACTGGTTTCCGTGAGCTCGACTTCCAAACGCGTCAAAGGCACTTGAAACTGCTCCGCCAGTGAGATCAAGTGCTCGGCGAAGTTCTCCTGCGCCATTTGTCGAGCTGAAATATTGATGGCGATACGCACATTCTCAGGCAGTAAATCATGCCACTGATTGACCTGATGTAACGCCTCGGCCATAACCCAATGCCCTAAATCATGAATCAACTGCGACTCTTCCGCCAAGGGGATAAACTCTGCTGGCGACACCACGCCGCGCTCGGGGCTCATCCAGCGAATCAATGCCTCAAACCCAGAAACCGTCATAGTCGATAAATCAATTTTGGGCTGAAAATACAATTCGAATTCGTTGCGCTGCAAACCGCGACCCACACTTTGCTCCAGCTCGAGACGCTCGTGTACCAGTGCGTTCATGGCTTCAGTAAATAAATAGTATTTGTTCTTACCTTGTTGCTTGGCTTGATACATAGCCAAGTCCGCATTGCGCAGCAAGGTCTCTGCATCTTCACCATCTTCAGGGTACATCGCTACCCCAATACTGGCGCCGACACTGACCTGACTGCCGTGAATCAACAAAGGCTCATTGATATCCATAATCAGACGTTCTGCGACCAGCGCTGCTTCTCGACCGTTGTGCACATTGTTCAAAATGGCATTGAATTCATCGCCGCCGCGCCGACTGACCACCTGCTCAGGCAAGTCGTCCTCTACCGTTTCGGCCAATATGTCACCGGAACGCAGACACTTGTGTAAACGCTGACCCACCTGCACTAAGAGTTCATCACCGGCCTGATGCCCGAGGCGATCGTTCACCTTTTTGAAGTCATCCAAATCGATAAACAGCACCGCTAAGCGAGCCTTATTGCGCTGGGCCTGCTCAATAATGGACTTCAACATAATCTTCAATGTGTTGCGATTGGGCAGCTGCGTCAGCGGATCATAGTAGGCGAGCTGAGCAATTTGTTGATTAGAGTCTTCCAGCTGATTGCCCATAGCACGGAAAGCCTCTGCCAATTCACCCAACTCATCGTCACTATCAATATCAATCTGGGGCTGATAATCGCCGCCGGCAATTTTGCGTGTGGCGCCGATCAACTCATCAATGGGTTTAATCACCAAACCCGCCACCTTGAGATAAAAGACAAAGGCGGTGAAGGCGAGAATAAGCGCAGCGATAGGCAGCAAAATGAGCAGCAAAGATAGGCTGGAGCCAGCAATGGCGTCTTCATCCACCATTGAACCCAACCACAAATCGGCGGCAATTCTCTGCATGTTTAGCAAATAGGAGGCACCATCAATGTCCATTTCAATGAATTGCTGATGGGTGCCGGTGGAAAAGTTGATCATGGCGTCAACGGGCAGGGAATTGAACACAATCTCTGGCGACTTCACGATAATTTCACCGAAGTTATCGCTGAAAAAGAGACGAGTAGTATCGCTGTCGTTTTCCTCAATCATGGATTGAAATACCGACAAATCGCTACCCAACACCACATAGGCTAGCGTCTCGCCCGCTTCACTCACAATCGACGCTAATGATTGAAGTTTACGCACACCCTTAGGGCTCATCCCAAAGCGGCGGCGCAACCCCGATTCCACCACATGATCTTCATCTAGGACGGACATAGGCATCGCCCGACCAGTAGCAGGGTAGGAGGCTGGTGAATGAAGAACCAACTCCCCTTCGGCATCATAGATACCGACTAAGGTCGTTGAACCGAGTGTTTTCTGAAGCCCATCAATAGCCACCTGCAATTCGCTAGGGTCACGCTTCGCCAAGGCGTTGGCGAACAAACCTGCAATTTGTGGATTCTCAGAAAATTGTCTCAGTGTCGAGGTGATTCGAACGATTTCAGCATGGGCGCCAATGACTAGCTGGCCAGAGATGTTGCGTTGGTAGTTGAGTGCCTCAACGTGCATTTTGTTGGCAAAATACCAATAGGAACCGCCGCTGAGCACCAACAGAGGCAACACCAGCAAGCCCATTAAGGTAATGAGTAGTTTGGTTCTCAATCCCATACGTTGCTAGAGTACTCCTCCCGCGATCAAGTGCGAAGACGCCGCACAACTCACCCTTTGGGCACCTTAAAATACCCACCCACACCCTGGCGTCGAGCGCCGCCTTTGTCACTAACCATGACACAAATTGGCCGACATTGATCGTTTTAATAACCAAATGCTACTTGAGCTTAGCATCTCTGCTTCAGCTGACCCTAGCAAAAGCCAGCCTTTCCAGCGCAAGCAGCGCTTATACCGGTCGATAGACGCCCACATTGTGGTAGCCGTCATCCTTCAAATTTGCGGCATGCAGCTGACTCATGATGCCTTTGTCGCAGTAGAGCAGATAGTGCTGAGACTTATCCAGATTGGCAAAACTGCCGCTCAAGCGGAAAAATGGAATTTTTAATATCTCCACCTCTTCCAGCTGCAGAGGACGCAGCTCCTCTTCATCGGGATGGCGCACATCGATAACCACCTGACCACTAGCCACTATTGACTGGGCTTCTACCTGCACATCGGCAGCAAGATCATCCACCACATGATCGATAGGCAACATGCGACGGGTTTCTACTGCCTTTTCCAAGACCGACATATCAAATTTTGATTCTTCATGCGCCACACGATCTTCTTGCGCTCGAGTAGTCGGCTTGCGGGAAATTACCCCACAATACTCAGGAATGGCCGCAGAGAACTCCTCGGTGCCGATTTTGCGAGCCACATCGATGATTTCGCCTTTATCCATCACAATCAATGGACGCAATACCAAGGTATCAGTGACGCTGTCGATAACGGTCAAATTGGTTAAGGTCTGGCTCGACACTTGAGCCACTGCCTCACCCGTCACCAGTGCCGGAATTTCCATTTGTTCGGCCACCTGGGTGGCAGCACGCAACATCATGCGCTTTAACACCACCCCCATTTGCGAGTTATCCACCTTTTCCAAGATTTCACCCACAACGTCTTCGAAGGGCACAGTGACAAACATAACTCGATGAGACGCACCGTATTTGCTCCACAGATAGTAAGCCACCTCTTTAACCGCCACTTCGTGGGCACGCCCACCGAGATTAAAGAAACAATAGTGCGTGCGAATACCACGCTTAATAGTGAGATAGCTGGATACGGTGGAATCAAAACCGCCAGAGATTAGCGACAACACCGGCTCTTGAGTGCCTAGAGGAAAGCCCCCCAA
>CERE01029365.1_pt1 | contig 56068 bp, 44 predicted proteins | sample 530911 | NCBI WGS metagenome assembly CERE01 (sample SAMEA2621092, study PRJEB7988) | marine metagenome | biome: marine biome (ENVO:00000447); feature: mesopelagic zone (ENVO:00000213); material: "saline water (ENVO:00002010), including plankton (ENVO:xxxxxxxx)" | depth 800 m
TAAACCCAGTAGATAGACGACACCGTCTTCGGTGACCACTTTGATACGGCCACTGTCGATGTCTTCATTTGAGATTAAGGTGCTTTTGACCTTGGTGGTCAACCAGCCGTCGTTGGTTCGTGACAGAAATGAGGTCTTGCCCTGCACCTGAATTTCGTTAAAAACTTGGCGCACTCCGTGAATCTGTTTCACCGTATCTCCGGCCTTGAGTCGCAAATCGTTGCTGGGAACTTGACCGGTGAGCAGAATAATTCCGTTGAAGGCCACGGTGTTGATGTGGGCTTGATCCAGAGCCGGATCCGTTTTGTTGATATTGACTTGGGCAACGGTTTCCAATTGTTCGTCGTCAATCATGGCACCTAGTGTGCGTTTGCCGGGATTGAGTTGAATGGGTTTGTCGTTGGTTGCTTCTAATACCGAGGTGCAACCGCTGGCTGCCAGAGTGAGGCTAAGCAAGCCTAGGCGCAAGGTGCGATTCATCATAAGTCTCCCCCAAAGAGCTGTTGATCGATAAGGTCACATAGACAAAAAATACTGAGCAAATGAATTTCGTGCAGGCGAGTGTGTTCCTCCACCGGCACGCGCAGCTCCAAATCGTGCGCATCCAGAACTGAGGCGATGTTGCCGCCGTCGCGGCCCGACAAGGCAATAACGTTCATTTCTCGCTCGTGAGCGGCTGCGACGGCTTGCACCAAATTGCTAGGGTTGCCGCTGGTGGTCACCAAAACCAAACAATCACCGGGTTGGCCAAGCGCTCTGACTTGCTTGGCAAAAATTTCATTGAAGCTGTAATCGTTGGCGATAGAAGTCTGGGTGGTGAAGTCGGCGCCCAACGTCATGGCCGGTAGAGAGGGGCGCTCGCGTTCAAAGCGGTTACAGAGGTTGGCGCTGAGAATTTGCGCATTGGCGGCAGAGACACCATTGCCGGCAGTGAGGATTTTACCCTCATTCAACAGGCAGTGAACCAGTATTTCGCTGGCTTCGCCAATCAGCGGTGCAAGGTATTCACCGGCCTGCATTTTGGCTTCGATACTTTCGTGAAAGAGGGTGATGACACGCTGTTCCATAGACTCGCTACTATTATTCTGGTTGGCCGGTATTTGTTATCCGCTGGCTGCTACGCCAATCATGCCACTGCCGTATTACAGGGTGAAGGCATTGGGCAGCCATTCTAACGGTTTTTTGCTGTTATTACCTGCAATTGCGATCACATCGAAGCGACAAGGCGGCTCATTGTGACGATATTGCTTCAATAAATAGTGTTGCGCGGCCTTGATCAGTTTTTGTTGTTTGCGCCGATCGACACTTTCACTGGCCGAGCCATAGGCGCTGTGTTTACGGTAGCGCACTTCTACGAAGACGAGGATTTCACCGTCGGTCATGATGAGGTCTATTTCGCCTCGCCGGCTGTGATAGTTTCGCTCCTTCAGTGTTAGTCCCTGTCGAATAAGAAATTGTTCCGCAATGGCTTCGTGTTTTTTACCCACATCGACCGTTAGAGGTGTGGATAACTTACTTGCGAGGGTTTTCGATCGCTTTAGAAGTTGGGTCGATTTGCGCAGCCACGAGGATGGATCATTAGACATGTGTCATCGGCCTCCTTGCCGAATGATGAGAGGTTAGCAATCAGTTGTGACTGACCACCATCGGCAGAGATTGGGCTCTGCCATTGTTCATTTTTGCCCAAATTTGTTCCCGCTCAACCCGTCGTTGTGCATTCATGCTGAGCGAACCCGTGACCCCGTAGAGGCGGGTGTACTCTGATTGTTGCAGCTGTTTTAGCCGCGGGTAGAGTTGAAAGCTATCGACGCCTAGGGCGTAGAGTCGCTGGTAGGAAGGTGCCGGATTGGCGGCCTGTTGGATCACTTGCTTGGTCGCGTTATTGTTGTCAAAGAACCAAGGTAGAGTGGAGAAACGAATATTGTTCAAATCTCGATCAGCTTTACGATCTTCGGTACCGCTATAAATATGGCTGGTGGCATAAACCGGAAGTTTGCTGGCGTAATGGAACGCAAGGGTTGGCTTAATCTGACGGGCTTCGGTCGGTCTCGCCACCATAAACAGCATGTCGGCGTCTTGGCGACGGCGCGGTTCAAACTCCACCGGTTGAGGAAACAGTGCCCTTACACCTTGCGCGCGCTTTTGGCTTTCATTGATGTGTAGGGCTTGTTTGATGACGTTAGAAAAGTCCCCTTCGCCAGTAAATTCACTCTGAGTAATAATGGTGCCACCGAGATTTTCCCATGCCTGTCGGAAGGCGTCGGCGCTGCGTCGACCCCAGTTGGCGTCGGTGGTGAGAATCATGGCGTAGCGATGGCCCTCCACCCAGGCGCGACGGGCAATTTGGCGGGCCTCGTCTTCGGCTGACAATCCAAACTGAAACAGATTGGTCGCCGGTTCCGCGACGTCTTCGCTGTAGTTCACCGCTAAGGTGGGGATGGGCAGGCTTTCTTGCTGGCTAAGCGTGGTGACTTTGTTCTTGTCCAGTGGCCCGATCATCAGATCCGCGCCATCAAGAGAGGCGCGATTGTAGACATCGACAATGTCACCTTCCGAGGTGTCATAGAACTTGAGCACAGGGGTGTGACTGCCGTTGGCCAGTGCTTGGTAGTAAGCGGCAACAAAACCATCGCGCACGGCCTTGCCCGCTTTAGCCAGCCGACCCTGCTGTGGCAGTAACACCGCCACCTGCGCGGGTCGTTCCTCGATCAGCTGTTGCAGCAGTTGCAGGTCTTTCGGTAAGCGCAAGCTAGCGGGATGCTGCGGCCAGCGGGCGACCCATTGGTTTATCTGGAACAGCTGCTTATCGAGATTGCCCTGATTGTTTTTACTGATTAACGCGAGGCTATACCAGCCGCGCAGATCTTCGTTTTGCAGCGTGGGAGTGTTAGCGGCCTTTTGGCTGCGATAAGTCAGCTCGGCCACAGGCATTGACATCAATGCTTGCCAGAGCACGTCTTGATTGTCGATATCGAGCAGCGGGTCGTTGATCAAAGGCTGTAGTGCTAATCGCTCTTCAATACTGGCGTTAGGCTCGCCCAGTACCATGAATAGGTCGGCGCGACGCTGTCGCAATAGCACTTGTTGTTCGACCGCCAGTGTTTGCCACTGTTGATCGAGGCGCGGGTTGGTTAGAATGCGCTGCGCCAGAAAAAAGGCGTCATCGGCCAAGGCAATCTCACTGAAGGTTAGGGTGTAGGCAATGAACTGCTCGTCATCCAGCAGCGTGGGATCGATACTGTTGAGTAGATTGCGAGCCCAATGTTGTTCGCCCTGCAGGCTCAGGTGCTGTGCAGCTTGCAGCAATAGCTGCTCTTTTTGGGGGGAACGGCTCATTTGAGCCTGATTGAGCAAAGCGTCGATATCCACCGCAGCAGCTTGTTCTATGTCAGTGGTGGGCCGATCGTCAATAATCGGGGTGCTGCCGCCGCAGCCGTGGAGACCCGCCGCGACAATGCTAGCGAGGGTAAAACGTCCCACATGTTTGATAAAATCCATGCTCTTACAGCCTTACAGTTGAGCGATCTTTAATTAATTCCACCGGACAGAGTATTTACCATGACGGAGCCTAAAACCTCGATGATCGAGACGGCACTCTACGTCGTTGCAACCCCCATTGGCAATCTGGGCGATATGGTACCGCGTGCGGTCGAAGTTCTCCAAAAAGTCGATGTCATCGCCGCCGAGGATACTCGTCACAGCGCTCGATTGATGTCGCATTTTAGCATTGATACGCCTCTCGTCGCCTACCACGATCACACCGATGAGCGGCAGGTGTCACAATTGCTCGAGCGGCTCAGCAGCGGGCAATCAATAGCTCTGATCAGCGATGCGGGTACGCCGCTGGTCTCTGATCCCGGCTACCGACTGGTGCGAGCCGCGCGCGAAGCCGGCATACGGGTGGTGCCGATACCCGGTGCCTGCGCTATGGTCGCAGCCTTAAGCGCATCGGGCTTACCTTCTGACCGTTTTTCTTTCGAAGGGTTTCTGCCGGCCAAAAGCGGACAGCGAATGAACCGGCTGCAGCTGTTGGTGACCGATGAGCGCACTTTGATATTTTATGAGGCGCCACACCGCATTGAAGCTTGCCTGCGAGATATGGGCGAGGTGTTTGGCGAGGATCGAGAGGCGGTGATTGCCCGTGAAATCACCAAAGCCTTTGAAACCATCAAGGGCGGGAGTCTGGCAGTACTGAGTGATTTCGTCGCTTCTGACCCCAATCAGCGCAAGGGCGAAATCGTCTTGATGGTTCGCGGCAAGCCAAGACTGAGCGAGCAGAGTATGGATGCAGAGGCCCAGCGTGTGATGTCTATTCTGCTGAAAGACCTCTCGGTCAAGCAGGCCAGTCAATTGGGGGCTGAAATCACGGGCCTCAAAAAGAAAGCGCTCTACCAGTGGGCGCTTGAACAGAAGGACGATTCTTGAACTAGAGGGCGATCATCCCATGGTCGCCTGTCACAATATTGTCTATATCAGCCGACGAGCTGAGACTTTTTGACAAATCTGCTGTTGGTTTCGCACATTCCCCAGTCGCTCGCTTAGGCGCATAGTTAGCTCCATCATCAATTCAAAGAATGTATGGAGAAGGAATATGTCTAAAGCCATTGTAGCTGGCGTCGATATGGTGAAATTCGCCAAGCCAGGCCAGTCTGAGTCCTACCGTGTAATGGCCTCGACAGCCATTCAAGGCGCCGTTAAAGAGGCGGGTATCGATCACAAGCTAATTGAGCAGGCATATGCGGGTTACGTATACGGTGATTCCACCTGCGGCCAGCACGCTCTCTACGATGCGTTTCAGACAGGTATTCCGGTTCTCAACGTTAACAATAACTGCTCGACCGGCTCTTCAGCACTATTTTTGGCCCGCCAAGCGGTTAAGTCCGGTGCGGTAGAGTGTGCTTTAGCCTTCGGTTTTGAAGAAATGCAGCCCGGCGCGCTGGGTTCACACTGGGATGATCGCGAAAGCCCTTTCAATCGTTTCCTCGATGTTCTCGATGAGCGCGATTATCCACAGGCGCCATTAGCGTTGCGTTGCTTTGGTGCTGCCGGTCATCACTACATGGAGAAATATGGCGCGACGGCTGATTTGTTCGCCAAAGTTTCTGTAAAAACCCGTAACCACGCACTCAATAATCCTTATTCATTGCTGCAAACGCCGCTGACCGAAGAAGATGTCATGAACGCGCCAGTGGTTTACATGGATTACCTGACTCGTTTCATGTGCTGTCCTCCGACCTGTGGTGCGGGCGCCGCAGTTGTGGTCAGTGAAGCTTTCGCCAAGAAACATGGCATCAGTAACGGCGTTGAAATTATCGGTCAGGCGATGACTACCGATACCCCGGATTCTTGGACCGATCCTATCAAGTTGGTGGGTTCCGACATGACCGCGCGTGCAATCGCACAAGTCACCGAAGAGGCGGGTATTGGTATCAACGAGGTGGATGTTGTCGAGTTGCATGACTGCTTTACCACAAACGAGGTAATTACCTACGAAGGCTTGGGTCTGTGTGGCGAAGGCGAGGCCAGCAAATTTGTCGCTGATGGCGATAACACTTACGGCGGCAAATTTGTCGTCAATCCGTCCGGTGGTTTGATGTCCAAAGGTCACCCGCTGGGTGCGACTGGTTTGGCTCAGTGTTATGAGTTGGTCAATCAGTTGCGTGGTAATGCTGATCGTCGTCAAGTTGACGGTGCCAAGGTTGCCTTGCAGCACAATCTTGGATTGGGTGGCGCGGCCGTTGTCACCATGTATCGCAAATAACCCATTTTAATACACTGATTCTTTCCGCACTGTCGTGACACCATGATTGTTGAGCAATCATGGTGATTGATGATCCGTTCGTGGTTTGAGGCTTTAAGACTGCTCGAGCTGGTGCTGAATACAAAAGTGATTTCCGAAGAGATAAAACTATGTTGGATCGTTCAAAAGTAGGGCATGAATTCGATACCTTCAGTGTCGATATTGAAAAAGGTCGTTTGGCGTTTTTTGCCAAGGCGATCGGCGAAAACAATCCTATCTACTGCTCTGAAGAGGCGGCCAAAGCGGCCGGCTACAAAACCATTCCGGCACCACCGACATTTATGATGTCGGTCGATTTGGATGGTCCGGTTTTCCTGCCGGTATTGGGGTTGTTGGAAATGGATCTGGGACGTGTGTTACACGGTTCGCAGGATTTCCAGTATCTTGGGCAAATTTATGCCGGTGATCGCATAACCCAGACCAGCAAAATCCTCGACATGTTTGATAAAAAAGGTGGCGCACTGGAATTTGTCGTGATGGAAAGTAGCTATACCAATCAAGACGGTGAGTTGGTGGGCAAAGCTCAGCAAACATTGGTTTATCGTAACTAAACAGCGGGAGTTAAACGATGTCAGAGATTACTGTAGGAACTGAAATTCCAGCCTTGGAGCTACCGCCGATTACTCGTACCACCTTAGCACTGTTTGGTGGCGCATCCGGTGACCACAACCCGATTCATATCGATATAGATTTTGCCAAGAAAGCGGGCATGCCCGATGTATTTGCACACGGCATGCTGTCCATGGCGTATTTGGGACGCATGATCACCAATTGGCAGCCTCAGTCTCAATTGCGTCGTTTCAGCAATAAATTTGCCGCCATTACTCACCTTCAAGATGTGATTACTTGCAGCGGAAAAGTCGTTGAAATTGTTGAGAACGATGGCGAAATCTTGGCTCGTTGCGAAATTCAAGCGGCCAAAGCCAGCGGTGAGCAGACTTTGATCGGTGAAGCCTTTGTTGCTATTGGCTAAGGCGCTAAGAGTACCGATTTGAGTTGGCTCAAATCTTAGCCTATGAGTCAAAATGAGAGAGATATTATGAATAATTTTGCCGACAAAGCGGAGCTGGAACTGTTTCGCGATAACGTAAAGCGATACATCAAAGAGCAGGTTGAGCCCAATTACGAGGCGTGGGAAAAAGAAGAAATCTTCCCGCGTGAGGTTTGGAATCAATTGGGCGAGCAAGGCTTCTTGGCGGTCGATATCCCAGAAGAATATGGCGGTTACGGCAGTAGTTTCGAGTTTTCTATGGTGGTTGCGGAAGAATTCTCTCGCGCCAACTTTGGCGGTTTGGGTGGCCCGATGATGGTGCACTCAGACATCGTCTGCCACTACATCCTCAACAACGGCAGTGAAGAGCAGAAGCAGAAGTACCTGCCTAAAATGGTGTCGGGTGAATGCGTGGGTGCTGTGGCGATGACCGAGCCGGGGGCCGGTAGTGATTTACAGGGGGTTCGCACCACGGCTAAACGCGACGGGGATGATTACATCATCAATGGCAGCAAGACGTTCATTACTAACGGCCAGCACTGTGATGTTGTGGTGGTGGTCGCGCGTACCAATCTCGATGTGTCGGGCGCTAAAGGCACTACCTTGTTTTTGGTGGATGCCGATACAAAAGGCTTCAGCCGCGGTCGCAACCTAGAGAAAATTGGTTTGCATGCCAGCGATACCTCCGAGTTGTTTTTCGAAGATGTTCGTGTGCCGGCTTCGGCCATTCTCGGTCAGCTAGATGCGGGTTTTGCCGTGCTGATGGGAGAGTTGCAGCGCGAGCGCTTGGCGTTGTCTATTGGAGCTGTCGCTGCGTCTGAAGGTATTCTGCAAGAAACCGTCAACTACGTAAATGAGCGTCAAGCCTTTGGTGCGCCTTTGTCGAAGTTGCAAAATACGCGCTTCAAAATGGCTGAATTGGCAACTGATGTAAGAATTAATCGCGCTTTTGTCGATGAATGTATGCGCAGTTTTGTGGAAGGCAGCTTAGATGTCGGCACCGTCAGCATGGCAAAGCTCTCTTCGACTGAGATGCAGAACCGTGTGGCTGATGGATGTCTTCAGCTTCACGGCGGTTACGGTTATATGCGTGAATACGGGGTTTCCCGCGCGTTTGTCGATGCTCGTATTCAGCGTATCTACGGCGGTACCTCTGAAATTATGAAAGAGCTAATTTCGCGCTCCGTATTATCTCAATAGACCTCCTAAAGGCGTCCATAGAGGCGCCTTCTTTCCTCTGCTGGCTCGCTCTTGTGTATATGCAGAGTGGATGTCAGTGTTTCGAATAGCTCAGTTGGCTCTTTTCGTTGTCTATGCATACAATAGCCAGACAATGCCCCTCTATTTTGTATGAATGTATCTGAGCCACCGTTTATGAGCGAAGCAAGTACCCCGCGAATTACCATTCCCAGCCATTACCTTCGAGTCTTACGACCCACACTCGAACGTGCGGGGCACGATTGTGATGCGCTGTTGGAAGAATTGGGTGTCGCTCCAGAAATTAGCCAGTCCGAAGACGGCTTGGCTCACGCGGATCAATTTGTTGGGTTGGTCCAGCGCACCTGGGAATTGCTTGACGATGAGTTTATGGGCTTGAGTCGAGAGCCTTGTCCGCTAGGATTGTTTGGCTTGATGGTACGCTATACGTCTCATATGGATACTCTGCAGGGCGTTTTGAAAGAGTGCGCACGTTTTTATCGTGTCACTCGAAAAGACCTGTTGTTTGATTATGAAATCAACGAAAAAGAAGTTTTCCTCTTTATCGATTTACTTCCTCCCAATGGCGATGACCAGCACTTTATGACAGAGTTTTTATTGGTGGTTTTCCATCGCTATCTCTGCTGGGTGACTGGGACAAAGGTCTTCCCTAATCAATTGTGGTTGTCTTATGACGAGCCTGATCATGTTCGTCATTATTCTGGACTTTTTAATTGTGAACGTGCATTTAATAAAGCTCGGACGGGTTTCAGTTTTGATCGCAAATACCTGTCGTGTCCGGTTATTGTAAGCCCAGAAGAACTCAAGGTATTTCTTGAAAAAGCGCCGGCAGATCTAATGGTAACCCCAGGCACTGACAACAGCTACGCGACTCGTATCAAGGGTATGGCGATCAAGCAGCAGCGTGAAGGGCGTGGGTTTCCAGATTTTGTGACTGTCGCATCTGAATTGTGTGTCAGTCCGCAAACCCTAAGGCGCAAACTGCAGGCCGAGAATACCAGCTATCAAACGTTGAAAGATGTTCTACGTCGAGACATGGCGATTGATAAACTGGTGAATGAAAAGCTGCCGGTGGCGGAAATTGGTCAGCAATTGGGTTTTGTAGAACCGGCGTCTTTTACCCGCGCGTTTAAGCAGTGGACAGGGGTCAGCCCGGCACAATACCGATCTAATCCTTCAGCCAAAAATCAATAGAGCACTATTCACCTTTAAAGATCGGTGGGCGTTTTTCTGCAATTGCCTGAAAGCCTTCCTTAAGATCTCTGGAATTGTTACACGCCTGAGCAATGATGTTAGCTTCTTCTTTGTTCAGTTGACTTAGTGATGCTTGATTACAAATATCTTTCATGCTCTTAAGTGCCAATGGCGCGTAGCCAGCCATACGTTCGGCCAGCTCGGTGGTTTTCGAAAGGCGTTCTTGTGGTGTTACTAAATGTGTTAGATAACCCGCACCCAATAGTTCTTCAGCGTTAAATTCTTCACTGGAAATCAGCAAACGCTTGGCCATGTTCACGCCCAATACACTGACAAATCGTTGGATGCCATTGACCGGATAACAAAGACCAATACGCGCCGGAGGCACAAATAAGCGCATGCCTTCAATCCCAATTCTAAAATCACATGCTAGACCGATCTCTGATCCTCCGCCATAGGCACTGCCGTTAAAGGAGCAGATTGTTGGCACCGAAATGGCCGCCAATTGATCCGTCATTTCGGCAAACAGTTCACCACTGATAGAACCGGAACCAAGCTGATTAAGTGCTGCGCCAGAGCAGAATGTTTTATCGCCTGCTCCCGTTATTATCAATACGCGAACCTGTGAATTCTCTTCAACCTTAGTGAGATGCTGTCGCAGCAGTTCAATTTCTTCACCGGCCAGTGAATTGTGGCGCGATGGAATATTCAAGGTGATAGTGGCAATAGACTCGTTGATACGTAGATCGATGCCGTCGGCAAGTTCCGTCATGGGAGAATCTCCAAAATGAATAGCGTGCCATATTATACCCGATCGCGGATTTCTTGTTGCAGCTTTGCAGGTCTGACTTCATATTGTGTTGGCGTCGTTAAACAAGAAAACGAATAAATCGATCAAACTGGACTCTTGTGGATAAATGCTTGGCGTCTAGGGATAAATAACTTTGCGTGAATACTTCTATACTCGATAGCGCGATGAAGTAATAACTCGGGAGTTTTTAACAGCGCTCCCCAGAGATCTATAAAGAAAACGTGAAGTGATGGTTAACCATCACTCGTAGTGATAACTGTTTATAACCGTCATATGACGATCCAAATGGGAGATGAGAGATGCAATCTGCGAATGAGATGCCTCGCTATCCACTGTTTATTAACGGTGAATATTGTGAGCCAGCTAGCGGTGAATACACTCAGGTAATTAACCCCGCCACGGGAGATGTGGTTGGAGAGGTTGCTATGGGTAATGAGGCTGATGTCGACAAGGCCGTGGCAGCCGCGCGAAATGCGTTTGATAACAATAGCGACTGGCGTCGCATGTCACCTGAGAAGCGAGGCAAAGTACTCAAGCAATGTGCTCAAATTGTTCTGGCTAACGCTCAAGAGTTGGCTCTGCTAGAAGTCTCATGTTCTGGTGGTACCCTCAATCGGGTTGCAGGCATGGATATCATGGCGGTGGCCGATCTGTTTGGTAGTTTGGGTGACGAAGTCACTCAGTTTCCGTTTGTCGAAGCACTGCCAACTCGTCCACTTCCTGAGTTGGTAAATACTCAAGTTTGGCGCGAGCCCATTGGTGTCTGTAGCTTGATTACCGCATGGAATTTCCCACTTCTGTTATTCGCCATGAAAGTCGCGCCAGCATTGGCAGCGGGTAACACCATGATCGTCAAACCTGCAGAAATTACCCCAACCTCTACCGTACGTTTGGTTGAACTGTTGAATACAGTGCTCCCGAAAGGTGTGTTGAATGTCGTTGTTGGCGCAGGCTCAGTAGTCGGTGAAGCGCTCACTTTGCACAAAGACGTCGATAAAGTGTCTTTTACTGGTTCGACTTCAATCGGGCGCCACGTTCAACAAAACGCAGCACTCACCATGAAACGCGTCACGCTAGAGCTTGGTGGTAAAGGGCCGGGCATTGTGATGCCAGATGCCGATATTGAACGTGTTGCCTACGGTGCGCTGTGGGGCGTTTACATGAATGCTGGCCAGGCCTGTGAATCGGGCACTCGTTTGCTGGTGCATGAAGATATCTATGATGAAATGATTCAGCGTCTGAAAGAAGTTTCTGAAGAAGTGGTGGTTGGTAATCCAATGGACCCTGCTACAGGCATGGGGCCAATGTCTACAGAAACACATTACAACAAAGTTATGCAGTACATTGAGTCTGCGGTGGCGGACGGTGCAGAGATTGTTACCGGTGGTAAGCGCGCTGACGTAGCCGGTTGCGAGGGTGGTTTCTTTGTCGAGCCGACAGTGATTGTCGGTGTAAAGAATGATATGAAAGTGGCATGTGAAGAAATTTTTGGTCCGGTGTTGTCTGTCATTAAGTACTCCAGTCTGGATGAGGCCATCGCCATCGCTAACGATTCTGACTACGGTTTGTCAGCTGGGGTGTGGACGGAAAATGTCGTACAGGCTCAACAAATTGCTCGTGATCTGAGAGCGGGATCTGTGTGGATTAACGATTGGCATATGATGCGTACCGATGCGCCGTTTGGCGGTTACAAACAAAGCGGATACGGACGAGAGTTCGGTAAGTACAGCATCAGCTCTTACGTGGAAACCAAATCCGTATCCACATCGTTTGAACGCAACCCCGCAGCGAAAAAGATGCACAAAATTGTGCACACCAAACTCGCGTAAGCGGCGCAGAAACAGATTCGAGGATAATACTATGTCTAAGACAGGATATTTTCAGTACAACATGCGCGCGGTTGTGCATTGCGCGCCCGGTAGCATCATTCGTCTGCCCAACCTTTTTGCCGGCATGGGGGCAAAACGCGTGCTTTTGATGAGTGACGAAGGGTTAAAGAAGGTCGGTATCGTCGATCAGGTGGTTGACGTGTTTGAAAACATGTCATCGGGCAATATGCCTAAGCTGGTGGGTGTCTATGCCGAAGTAAGTCCCGACGCAGGTTGCAACACCATCAATGCGGCTTTGGCTTATGCCAGACAGGTTTCAGCCGACGCCATTTTGGCCGTTGGTGGGGGCAGCGTTATGGATGCCTCCAAGGGTGTGAAATACAGTTTGCATCATAATATTGCCAATTTTCGAGAAGTAGTATCTGGTGGTTTCCGTATGGAGAGCTGGCCAAAAGCGCAGCCCATTCCGATTCCGCATATTGCTGTACCCACGACGGCGGGTACTGGTGCAGAAGTCTCGGCAGCGGGTGTCTATCAAGACGAAGAAACTGATATCAAATGCAACTTGGCGGTGCCTTTCATCGAAGCCGATATGGCTGTGTTGGATGCAAATTTGACTCTAGGGCTGCCGGACTTTCTAACGGCGTCTACCGGGATGGATGCATTGACCCACGCGTTGGAAGGCGTTGCCTCCCCCTCGGCTAATCACTTCTCAGATGCACATTCTATTATTGCTGCTCAATTGATTGAGAAAACACTGCCAACAGCGGTGGCTGACGGCAAGAATGTTGATGCTCGAAACGATATGCTACAAGCTAGCACCATGGCGATTAATGGCTTTATCGCGTCATTGAATGCAATCCCAGTTCATAACTGTGCGCATGCATTTGGTCGTTTGTATCACGTGCCTCATGGTGATGCCAATGCGGTATTGCTGCCGATTGTGATGGAGGTTCTGCCTGAATTCTATTTGCCGAATGCCAAACGTTTAGCCAATGCGTTGAATATGAACGTTGAAGGTAGCGATGATGTCATTCTTGCGGCAGTGGTAGAGCGCTTGAAAGCCTTCCAGAAAGAAATCGGTTGTGCTACAGACTTCAAGCGCTGGGGCGCCAAAGTTGAGGATATGGAGAATATCGTAATGGCGATTGCAACCGATCCCGCGGCTTTGTTTTATCCTATTCCACCGGATCGTATTCAGCAGATAGCGATTAAAGCCGCTGGTGCTTAAATGGTCGTAGATCTTTAAACATAAAAAAGCGAGGTGATTCTCGCTTTTTTTATGTTCAGTCGATAATGCTGAGTTCCCTCGCTCGTGCAATTGCTTGGGCACGATGCTTGGCATTGAGTTTGGCGTAGATGTTCTTTAAATGCCATTTGACGGTCGATATAGCGACAAAGCGCTTATCGCTGATCTCTTGATTGGAAAGCCCATTGGCAATGTCAGTGAGTAGGACCAGCTCGCGTTTAGTGAGTGGTTCCAGCAGAGGTGTGACTAGACGACGTGCTTTGTCTGGCTCGGATATTGCCGTCGATTGCGTGTTGGATGGTGTGGCTTGCAGTTGCAGATCGGCTTTAAAGCTAGGAGTAATTAATTTGGGAAGTTTATCTTTCAAGGCTACTAGCATTTCGTCCAAGTCAGCCAAGTAGTCGCGCAATACGCAATAAAAACCTTGTTGGTTTAACTGTTCAATGATCACAGAGAGCTCATTCAGGGCGAGTTCTTTCTGTCCACTACGCCAAAATATAGCAATCTGAAAAACATCGAGAATGACATTGATGTATTGATTGTCTTTTTCTTTCAAAAAATGGCGTAGATTGTCTAAAGCAGTTTGAGCATCGTGGTAGTTGTTTTGCAAAAAATCATAAACCAAACGTCCCACACATATTAGCCCCCAGCTTTGAAAATCCTCTGTCTCGGAAATGTCTTCGGGTTGTTTGGGTGAAATTTCGTCCAATTTTAATCTTTGATAAAAGCCAATACCACGGTCAGGTTTCTTGTCTATCATCGCCTGTCGCAGGCGCTCTAGTGAGACCATCGCTACCGCTCTAGAAGAATGAGCGGTGGAGCTATGATCTAGCATACTGTTGAGTAGCTGCTCGGACTGATCTTGTTGTCCACTTCTGTACAGTAGTTTTGCATAGGTCAGTTGATAGAGGATAGTAATCTCTAAGTGTGTTTCCAGATTCATATCCGCTGCTGCGGCTTGGCAGTAGTGCAGAGATTTGTCGTGCTGATTGAGTTCATAGCAAAGCGGGGCAATGGAAACGCACATAACTACGTAACAAGGCTGCGAGCGTTGGATGTGCTTGGCTTTTAGAAATTGCTCAATATGAGTGATTGTCTCTTGAGAATGTTTGCCGGAGCTAAATTTAGAGCTGGCGTTGAGGAATTCGCTGTAGCTCTCGCCGTGAATGCTATTGGCTAATCTATGGTAGCGCAGACCTTCGTTGGCATAGGCTGCGGCCTGTTCCAGGTCGTAGTTTAAATAGGCATAAAGAGAGGCGATATTGGTGACTGTCCCCAGAACAAAATTCTCCATGAGAGTCTTGTTTTTCTTGAGCAATAATTCTTGTCGAATCCTGTCGCGCTGTTCGCTGGGTTGGTGCTGGGTATCTAATGTAAAACACGTGAGTAGTTGTCGGGTAATATCGAGTTCAGGGGCTCTTACCGGATGGGTTTCGTCATAGGTTTTCAGAGTTTGCGATGCTTCGGATGTTCTAAAGCTTAGTGTCAGGCTAAGCAAGTACTGAAGGAGAAGCTGTGTGTTGTCAAACAATCTATCCGAATCCACTTGAGCACACCAATGATTGATCTCGTTTAAATTGCCGTTGAGTAGCCAATCCTGAGTGACGTCAGTGAGATGTTGGTCAAAGAGTTCACCGTTTTTTCCAAGCAATAAATGCTGTAAACCTTGCTCGGTGATTTGATGTTCAATTAGCCACTGACCCGCACGAAGATGACGCTGCTCTCTTGTTGTCTCAGGGGCCTTCGACAAGGTCTTTTGCAGGGCGATAAAAAAGAGAGGATGAATTTGGAACCAATTCTCCTGTTGATCAAGTGGCTGGATAAACAGGCAGTTTCTCTGTAGATAGTCGATCGCTTCCCAGCTGTTTTTCGTTTGATTGATTTGATCGGCGAGCTCAGAGTTGATGGGGTTACAAATTTCAGCGGCGTATATTAAGTCGAAAACTTCTGGGGGAAGATCTGATATGGCGAGGTGTTGGAACAAATCTATGGTTTTTTGTGGAGGATGACTGTTGTTTTGAACTCCTGTGGAATGGGTGGCGAGACTCAGATTGACTCCCGCTATCCACCCCTGTGTGATGTCATAAATTGCTTGAGCGTCTTCAATGGGATATTGGCGTAAGTTTGCCAGTTCGGTGATTTCACTTACCGTTAAGTTAAGGTCTGTTGAGCCCAGTTGCTGGAATTGATCCTTAAGTTGAAGCTCGGTGAAATCCCAGTCCAGTTGTTGTTGCGACAGCAGTAGCCAGCGCACTTTACTGTAGGGGTCACAGATACATCGAAGCAAGGCATCTCGTATGGGTGAAGGACTCAAAACGTGGCTGTTATCCAAGCACACGATAAGCTCTGGGTGAGCCTCTTGAAAGTAGTGCTCTAGTGCAGCCAAATCTTCTTGTGGTGAATGCGGGGGATAGATCGGAACATTGTCGCAGGCCTCTGAGACGGATTGTCGTAAATAGCGAGAAAAGTCTACAGTGCCTTCGTCGTTTTTATCGAGATTGAGCCAAGCCAGTCGTGTCTGGGGATATTGTGATCTCCACTGCTGTACCAGTTCGGTCTTACCTGAGCCTGCCGGGGCCGCAATAATGGTCAGTTTGCTCTGCAGGCATTGATTCAGTTGTGCAGTCAATCTGCTGCGTGACAATAACTTGTCATTGAGCGGCGGCAGCGTGATTTTTCGGCGATCAAATGAAGGAGTTTGAGGCGTGGACATTGGGCTCAGCTTTGCCAATCGTTAACATGTGAAGATCATCATAGCGATTTCTCAAACTTAAAAACACTCCTAGGGTAGGGGGTGGGGCTTCGGAGTATCATTATTATGAGGGTGCTACCCTAGAGAAAATACGAGCTACTGAGAAAGAGCTTTTCTCCTCCCCCTTGTGGTATAAAGTGGGAGTTTTGCAAACTCACATTTGTGTCAACGGATTACTTTAACAGGTTGTTTATGGATTACGCAGTGTCTAAGACTCAATTTCCGCAGGGACGGAAATCCTTTGGTCAATCGTTGGTGAGACGCTTATGGCGCCGACAATTCTCTGCACCACTCAGTGAGCAGGGCATGTCGGCTGCGCAACATAAGCTGGTTAAGCTGGCTGGCCTGTCAAAACCCCTAGAAGCTCAACCCCCCGAAAAGTGCCGAAAAACCCTGCGAACCTGGGATCGATTCTTCTCATTGGATCGCCTGCCCGTTGCTGTGGTTGAGAATCATCGTATTAAGGTTGAAGGTGGGAGTATCGGTGCGCGGAGCTATAGGGTGGCGGATGCCTTGGGTTCTTCGAACAATCCTGGCTTGGTTTACTATCATGGCGGAGGTTGCGTAATTGGAGATCTAGAAACTCACGATGATTTTTGTCGTCTAGTCGCCGTAGTGACTGGCTTTGTCGTCGTTAGTATTGATTATCGCTTGGCGCCGGAGCATCGTTTCCCCACACAAATTAACGATGCCGTCGCTGGCTGGAATTGGGCGCTAGAGAATGCGCCTGAGTTGGGAATCAATCCCTCTCGTTTAGGGGTTGGTGGCGATAGTGCAGGGGGGTACTTGGCGACTTCGGTTTGTCAGCAGGCGCTAGACTCTACCGTGTCGCAGAAGCCTCAGTCTGTTCCTTGTTTTCAGTGGCTTATCTATCCATGGCTAGACTGTCGTTTAACCTCCGAATCGACTCGGCGTTGCACTGAGGGGATGTTGTTAACTCGATCTACCATGGCCTATTTTATCGATCATATGTTGGGACAAACGAACGCCAGTGACAGCGAACAGGCTCGAGATGCAACGGTGAGTCCGTTCCTCAAAGCCGATTTGCAGTCTATGCCGCGGACCTATGTGGCTACTGCCGGCTTCGATCCGTTGGAAAGCGAAGGGAAAGCTTATGCTCAGCGTCTGAGAGAGTCCGAAATTGATGTAATCGAAGATCATTTCCCTGAGTCTATTCATGGTTTTATCGGCTTAGCGGGTGTCTGTTCTCATGCTCAGCGTCGCAATCTTAAAATGATTGAGGAATTACAAAAGCTGGTGAGCTGATATTGATTCACGTATGTAATAAACCCTGATGCAGATATTCAAGTTTGTGATATCAGTATCGGGTTCCTTCCTTGCCATATGGTCATTTCTGACCAACACTCTCTAATCAGTAGCGTATAAACGCTACAGTTACGCTTGATTCTCTAGGGCGCCTGAACGCTGGGAATTAAGCTGAGCATCGGATGATATGGAGAGCTTTATGAGTGTTTCAGTATTCCCGAAAACTGCCTTATCGATGGCGGTTCTTAGCATCGCTGCAGTGTACCCATCTTCTAATCTGTTGGCTGAGACTTTTGCCTTGGAAGAAATTGTGGTCACAGCTCAAAAGCGTGAAGAGAGTTTAATGGACGTACCCATTTCGGTGAGTGCGGTGGGCGGCGAAAAAATGGCAGAAGCAGGGATTACCGAGCTCGAAGGTATGACCGCCTATGTACCCAATCTCACCATGAATCAAACAGGTATCGGTACCATTATTGCTATCCGTGGTATTAGTTCGGGGATCAATCAAGGCTTTGAGCAATCAGTGGGACAATATGTCGACGGGGTCTATTATGGCCGTGCGCAATTGGCGCGAGCCCCTTTCATGGACCTCGATCGGGTGGAAGTATTGCGAGGGCCTCAGAGTATTTTATTTGGGAAGAACAGTATTGCTGGTGCTATTAGTATGCACACAGCCAAGCCGACGGATGAATTTGAGGGGTCAATTACTGGTCTCTACGAGCCGGATCACGGTGAGCAGGATGTACGTTTGGTGCTCTCGGGTCCGTTGACGGACAACTTGTCGGGACGGTTGGCAATTCTCGATCGTACTATTGATGGTTACTACGACAACGATACCCTAGATAGAGATGAGTCCGATGAGGACGTCAGTGTAATTCGGGGTAGCTTGCGCTGGGATGCGAACGATGATCTAACGGTGAATCTGAAAGTAGAAGATGGATCCTTTGATACCAAGGGGCGTTTTCTTGAGGTGGTCAATCCTGTCGGTGCTTCTTATGGGGGGGTGTTATCCGCACTGACCGGTGGCGCTTACACCTTGGAGACGAATCAGAACTTCAAACGTCAATCTAACGGAGATAGCAGCGAGAATGACACTTAAAACGTAACTCTCAATATCGACTATGCAATCGGTGATCATACCCTAACGCTAGTGACGGGATACAACGCCTATGAGTTTGAAGAGGAGTGTGACTGTGATTTCACTGGCGCTTCTGTTTTTACCGCTGACACCAAAGAAGACTTCGAACAAATCAGTCAGGAGATTCGTTTAACCTCTCCCGGTGGTGAAACCATCGACTACATTGCAGGCTTTTTCTATCAGAGTTCAGAATTGGACTTTGAGGACGCCATCGTAATTCCAGATGATTCTCTTTTGCTCCCCGCCTTTTCTGGAACGCTGACAGCTCTGGGTTTGGCAGATCCTTCTATCATTCAGGATACTTCTACCGAGAGAAGCTTTGAGCAAGATACCGATTTATGGTCTGTGTTTGCGCAGTTTACATGGAATATCAATGATGAAATGCGGTTAACCGTCGGTGGACGTTACACCGATGAAGAAAAAGATGCGTCACGCCACCAGTTCCACGTAGATAATACCAGTGCCGTTCAGCCAGTGGGTGCTGTGGCAGATGATTTGAATGTTTTCTATGGTTTATTTCGTATTGAGCCTTATGACGAGATAGAAAACGATCGCGACGAAACCTCGTTCACGCCATTGGTGACATTTCAGTACGACGTTTCTGGCGATACCATGGTTTATGCGACCTATACCAAAGGCTTTAAATCCGGCGGCTTCGATGTTCGATCCAACGCGCATCCCGACTCTTCCGTCGTCAACGCACAGCGAGCCTTTGCGATAGATTTGGTTGGCGTATTTGAATATGAGGAAGAAGAGGCGGAAAGCATAGAGGTTGGTGCGAAACTTGGATTGGCAGATGGCGCGGCGGAACTTAACATTGCCATGTTCAGAACTGAGTATACGGATTTACAGACGAGTCAATTTGATGGAACTTTAGGCTTTAACGTTACTAATGCGGGTGAAGCAACCAGTCAGGGGGTGGAGCTCGACGGTCGTTGGAGGGTTTCCGAGGGCTTGACGCTATCGGGCTCGTTTGCCTACTTGGATTTCGAATACGATAAATTTCCTAATGCGCAGTGCTATTTTGGTCAAACTCCAAATAGTGCAACTGATCCAGGCCTATGTGACGTTGAGGGTGAGCGCCGAGAGTTTACGCCGGAATATCAGGCAACACTTTCTTTTGATTATTTTATGCCTCTTGGGGATGCGTTGGAATTTCGCACAACACTGGATGTAATTTACAGTGATGACTATCTTGCCTCGCCAACTCTGGATCCTAATTTAGAACAGGATTCCTACACAAAAGTGAATGCACGTATTTCGATAGGCGGGTCTGATGGCATGTGGGATGTGGCTTTGGTGGGGAAGAACTTAACTGATGAAGAAGTGGTCAGTTTCGGGAATACCACGCCGCTTTCAACGACATTAACCGGTGGAGCTGGCGCGGCCTATTACGGCTTTTACGATCGGCCAAGCAGCGTCGCGCTGCAGGGAACGCTGCGTTTTTAGTAATGCTCTAGCTAAAAAAGGCGTAGTCAGCGAGCTTAGCTGCGCCTTTTTTGGCCAAATATAACTCTCTTTTCTTTGCTTGCGAATGCTACAATCCGAGCATTCTATAGCTAATAATTCTTTTGAATGTCTGATTACACTTCTCTCCCCATATGGATCGATGCGGCGGTTGGTTTGCTGCAGGAGCGGGAGTATGTGCAGGGGCAATTGCCAGAATTATTGCAGCAGCAGCTCAACGTTGTGGCGCCGCATGAAGCCCGTGACCGAGTAGACATCGACGTAATTGCCGAAGCTTGGCGTCAATTGGCGCTAGTAACCGCCGATCCCGCCATCGGCCTGACAGCAGCGGGTGATTTTTTCCAGCCAGCCAGTTGGCATACCGTTGGTTTAGCGATGCTCTGTAGTTCCAGTCTTCGCGATGCCATTGATCGCCTAGGGCGCTACCAATCCTTTCTCACTGATGCAGGAAGCTTCTATGTAGAGGAGAGGGATGGGGCGTTGCATTCGTCGATGAAAGCGGGCGTCGAATCGGAGCGATTGGGTCATGAGGCCACGGACTTCGGAATGGCGGCTATCATGAAGGTGTTGAGAATTATTTATCCGGGCAGCCTGCGTCCTCAGCAGGTCAAGTTGATGCGCCCGGCGCCAGAAGATGCGACCCCCTACTATGACTACTTCGGTTGCAGTGTGTTATTTGATCAGTCGGAATTGGTTTTCTCTTTTGCCTTGGACGTGGTTGATCGGCCTCTGCCGGCGGCCAATGAAACCTTGGCAAGAATCCAGGATGATCTAACCGAAGATTATTTGGCTCGCCTGAAATCGGAGACTTTAGCTCGTCAGGTGAAGCGATTGATAGAGCCGCGACTTCCCAGTGGTGATATTAACTCTGTTGAGGTGGCTGATGCGCTTCATATGAGCAGTCGAAACCTACAGCGAAGACTGCAAGATGAAGGGGTCAATTTTAAGCAGTTGCTGAGTGAGGTCAGGCAGGAGCTGGCATTGAAATATCTCGGCTCGGCTAGATACAGTATTAGCGAAATAGCCTATTTGTTGGGCTTTTCGGATCAGAGTAACTTTACCCGTGCCTTCAAGCGTTGGTTTGGCGTATCGCCCACTGATAAGCGGGCGCAGCTGGAGGCCGTCAGTTGTGCCTCTTGATGTTTGTGAGCGCCGGCGCTAGTCTATGTCGCTGAAGTTGGTCAGGCAGTCGCCGCTAGGTGTGATTTCGGTCGCACATAGGGGAGGAAAGTCCGGGCTCCATAGGGTAGAACGCCAGGTAACTCCTGGGGGGCGAAAGCCTACGGAAAGTGCAGCAGAGAGCAAACCGCCGATGGCCCTTTAGCAATAGAGGTGCACAGGTAAGGGTGAAAGGGTGCGGTAAGAGCGCACCGCGCAACTGGTAACAGCTTGTGGCATGGTAAACCCCGTTCGGAGCAAGACCAAATAGGCCTTCTAAGGTGCGACCCGCACTGAAGGCGGGTAGGTTGCTCGAAGCTTGTGGTGACGCAAGCTCTAGATGAATGACTGTCCACGACAGAACCCGGCTTACCGACCAACTTCTTTAATTTTCGGCGTGTGCTATGTCTAGCCTGCGTCAGTTATGTGGATAAAATAGAGTTTCTTATATCCACAGCGTCTAAGTGGTACTCCTCATAGATCTGAAATATTCTCAAACTTAAAGTAATACTTTAAGTTTGAGCTTTAATTGTTTGATTTTGTTTGACTTTAACTCTCTTTCCTTTCAGCTTTTTTGCTGATTCTTTTCAAGTTCCCAACCAAACTCTGCATGTTCGCTGCTTTTAGCTGCCTATTTCCTTGACTTTGCCTTTGACGGACTTATAGTGGCAGTGTGGTGAAAAGTGGATAAAAGTGTGTTTTTGTGGAGGTTTGGTGTCGGTCGGTGGTGATCGGTGCAGTCTCAAACTTGGGGAAACAGCGTGTTTCAAGGCAGTCAGTCCATCAATATGGATACCAAAGGCCGGATGGCGATACCGAGTAAGTATCGCGATTTGCTGGCGGCTGCCTGTGATGGCCGTCTGGTCGTGACTGCTAACCCCTATGAGCGCTGTCTCAACATTTATCCCGAGCCACAATGGCGCGAAGTGAGTGCCAAAATTAGCGCCTTACCCAATAGCAACAAGCAAGTTCGACGCCTACAGCGTTTAGTACTGGGTAATGCCAATGAGTTGGAAATGGACGGTAACGGACGATTGCTGTTGCCGGCCATATTGCGCGACTACGCTGGGCTGGATAAGAAGCTGGTGTTGGTCGGTTTGAACGAAAAAGCAGAACTGTGGAGCGAAGACAGCTGGAACGCCCTGTTGGATGAACAGGACGACGAGCCGTTACCCGACGAGTTGCAGAGCCTGTCTCTTTAAGGAATAGGAAAATGAGCGACGAGCACATCACAGTTCTTCTCAATGAAGCAGTCGAGGCGTTGATTACTGACCCTAAGGGCGTCTACGTGGACGGTACCTTCGGTCGCGGTGGTCATAGTCGGCTGGTGCTTGGCAGTTTGGCTCCAGAGGGGCGCTTGATCGGCATTGATAAAGATCCGGTCGCTATTGCCGAGGCAGAGCAGTTAGCCGCAGAGGACGCACGTTTTTCTATTGTGCATGGATCTTTTGCGGGTTTGCGCGAGTTTATGGGCGAGCGTGATCTTGATGGAAAGTTAGACGGCATTCTGGTGGATTTGGGGGTGTCTTCACCCCAGTTAGATGTAGCTGAACGTGGTTTCAGCTTCCTCAACGATGGGCCACTGGATATGCGAATGGACACCACTCGGGGGATGAGTGCAGCTCAGTGGGTGAATTCTGCAGAAGAAGCAGAAATCGCTCGGGTGCTGAAGGTGTATGGCGAAGAGCGTTTCGCCAAAAGGATGGCCAGAGCAGTAGTCGCAGAGCGAGAACAAGCGCCGATAGAGCGCACTCTGCGGCTGGCCAATATCATCAAAGAGGCTAATCCCGCCTGGGAAAAAGGCAAGCATCCCGCAACTCGAGCTTTTCAGGCGATTCGTATCGAAGTCAATAACGAGCTGGGTGATTTGGAGGCCTTTTTGGATCAGGCCTTGGAGGTGTTAAAGCCTGGAGGGCGACTGGTAGCGATCAGCTTCCACTCGCTTGAAGACCGTATTGTTAAGCGCTTCATTCGCGGTCATGAAAAGGGCCTGGATTTACCTCAGGGTTTGCCAGTTATGGATTCAGAACTCAATAAACGACTCAAGTCGATTGGCAAGGCGGTTAAGGCAAAAGGTGATGAAGTTAGCGCTAACGTACGCTCTAGAAGCGCTATAATGCGGATTGCTGAAAAACTAAAATAATAAACTTGGATAGATGACGTCAACAACATGACTCAAACAGAGATCTCTAAGACAAGAAAGCAATGGGCGGTTACGCTCATTCTGTGGTTGCTGGTTTTAATCAGCGCCATGGCTGTCGTGCGTTCAACGCATGAGGCGAGAGCTCAGTTAAATCAGTTAGAAGTCATGCGGCGCGAGGCGGCACAGCTGCATGTGCAGTGGGGGCAGTACTTGCTAGAGCAGAGTGCTTGGTCGGCCTATGGAAGAATTGAAAAGCAAGCCACCGATAGTCTCGACATGGTCATTCCCCGCGGTGAGCAACTGATTGTGGTGTCCAAGTGAGTCGTGTCGCGCAGAAGAAGGCTAAGCAGGCAGTGCTTGTCGTGCCTCGTTGGCGCTTCGCCTTGGCGGTCGTGATCATGGCTATTTTGATGGTGCTGCTGCTGTGGCACGTGGCCTTGTTACAAGTGGTGCCAGGAGAGGATAAGGGGTTTGAATTCCTGCAGGGGCAGGGCGACGCTCGCACTGTCAGAACCGAAGTGCTTCCCGCCAATCGTGGGGTGATTGCTGATCGCAATGGTGAGCCTTTGGCCGTGAGTACGCCGGTGGTGTCGCTGTGGGCGAATCCGCAAGAGCTGTCCGCGGGTGCGGCGGAGTTGCCTGCGTTGGCGCAAAGTCTCGGTCTTAGTGCCGCCGGTTTAAAGAAAAAGCTGCAGCGCTATAAAGGAAAAGAATTTGTTTATCTGAAACGGCATATGCCCCCGCAAGACGCTGAAAGTGTGCTGGCAAATAGTTGGTTTGGGGTATATGGGCGCACAGAGTATCAGCGCTTTTATCCTGCAGGGGAAGTCGCGTCACACGTCGTGGGTTTTACCAATATAGATGAGCAGGGCCAAGAGGGGTTTGAGTTGGCCTATAACGATTGGCTCATTGGCGTGCCTGGATCAAAGCGGGTATTGAAAGATTTGAAAGGTCGAGTGATCAAAGATGATGGTGAGCTCAAAGCGCCGCTCCCCGGTAAAGATATTCACTTAAGTATTGATCTTCGTATGCAGTATCTGGCTTACCGCGAATTAAAGCAGGCGGTGAGTCAGCATCAGGCTAAATCTGGAACGCTGGTGTTGTTGGATGTGGAGAGTGGGGAAGTGTTGGCGATGGTTAATCAGCCGTCATATAACCCCAACGATCGCAACGGTATTCAGCTGGCGGCTTTACGTAATCGGGCTATTACCGACCAGTTCGAACCGGGTTCAACGATGAAGCCGTTGACCGTTATGGCGGCGTTGGAGAGTGGTCGCTACCACCCGCATACAGTGATAGATACCCACCCCGGATACATTCGGGTTGGTAAAAAAACATTATTAGATCCGATTAATTATGGTCGCATTGATTTGACGAAAGTGATTACCAAATCCAGTCAAGTGGGTATTAGCAAAGTCGCTCTGGATCTGAAACCGGAAACCATTCGCAACATGTTTTTCCGTTTAGGAATGGGGCAGGGTACTGGCGTCGGTTTTCCTGGCGAAAGCGTTGGCGTGTTGCCCAGTCGCAGTCGTTGGACGGCTATTGAACAGGCTAACTTCGCCTTTGGTTATGGTATGAGTGTGACCGCGTTGCAATTGGCTCAAGCCTATTCTGTTGTCGCTAATCACGGCGTAAAGCGTCCTGTGAGTATGTTGCGTGTGGATGAGCCTCAGTTGAGTGAGCGCGTTGTTGGAAAACGTGAGTCGCGCCAATTGGTCAATATGCTGAAAACAGTTTTGGAATCAGAGGGCACCGCCCGCAAGGCGCAGATAGAGGCTTACCCTGCAGCAGGAAAAACAGGAACCGTGCATAAAGTGGGTGAAAATGGCTATGCCGATGATCGATATCGCTCTGTGTTTGCCGGTATGGCGCCCGCCGAAAACCCGCGAGTTGTTGCTGTTGTGGTGATCGAAGAGCCGGAATCAGGCAAGTATTTTGGTGGTGAGGTGGCCGCTCCGGTGTTTGCTAAAGTGGCCGAAGGCGCCCTGCGATTGATGCATGTTCCGCCGGATCAAAGCTCAAAAGTGGCGCATCGGCGACCCTCTGAAAAACGGGGGCCTCTGTCATGATGGCGGGCCCAACAGCTTATTCATCGGTGACGCTCGGACAATTATTGCCCGAGTTTTCTGCTATTGAAGAGTGTAACTTTTCTGTGGGGCGGCTGGTCTTGGACAGTCGTCAGGTTTCCGCTGGCGATTGTTTCGTCGCTGTGGCCGGCTCTCAAGTCGATGGCGCTGACTATATTGAGGCGGCGATTGAAAACGGCGCACAGACAATTCTGCATGCTGGCGATACCTTTAAGATTGACCCGGCGGCAGGTTCGGTAAGCTATATTCAGGTACCTGAACTGTCAGCCAGGCTGAGTGATATCGCGGGACGTTGGTATGGTGAGCCCTCAAAAGACATGCAGGTTGTTGCGATTACCGGTACCAATGGAAAAACCACCTGTAGCCAATGGTTGGCTCAGTTGCTCAATAGTGAGATCGCTCCTGCGGCCTCTGTGGGAACTTTGGGGTATGGGATGGTGGGCGATGAGTTGGTTGAAACTGGGCTGACCACGCCTGATCCCGTGCGAGTGCAATCGATTCTGTCCGATTTTAGAAATGTCGGCGTTAAGCGTGTCGTGATGGAAGCGTCATCTCACAGTCTTGAGCAACACCGAATTGCCGGCGTCGATATTGATGTCGCTGTGTTTACTAACATCGGTCGTGATCACCTTGATTACCATGGTGATATGGAAAACTATGTCGCCGCCAAGACTCAGCTGATGGGGTTTTCATCCGTTCGTGCGGCGGTGATTAATGCGGACGACGCCTACGCTGATCAATTTGTCGCAGCGCTGCAAGATGGCGTGCGCCTGATTACGTTTGGTCGTGTGAAGTCGGCCATGGTGTCTGCCGCGGCCGTCGAATATCTCCCTAATGGCATCAAAGCTGAATTGACGATTTTCGGAGAAGTTCATCTTGTCCATCTTAATGTCTGGGGTGACTTCAACCTGAGTAATATACTGGCCGTGATCGCGGCGGCATTGGCTTGTGGTCTGAATGCTGAAGATATCGTAGAGCGCTTGCCGAATTTGACCGCCGTTCCTGGTCGTCTTCAATCCATCGAGCGCGACGCTGATATTAGTGTGCTGGTGGATTTCGCACATACTGCAGATGCATTGGAATCTGTGCTAACCGCCATTCGTGCTCATAGTCGCCAGCAGTTATGGTGCATCTTCGGCTGCGGCGGTGATCGCGATAAAGGCAAGCGTGCATTAATGGCTGCGACAGCCGAGCGTCTAGCCGACAAGGTTGTCGTCACCAGTGATAACCCACGCACTGAAAACCCACAGCAAATCATCGATGAAGTCTTGGCTGGATTTGAAAAACCTGATGTAGTGACCGTCGATGCCGATCGCGCTGCAGCAATCGACGATACCCTCGCCCGCGCGGTTTCAGGTGATTGCGTACTGATTGCTGGCAAGGGCCATGAAAATTATCAAATTATTGGTGAAGAAAAAATAGAGTTCAGTGACCTGTTGATTGCCGATCAAGCTCTCGAGCGACGACTGGTAAGAGGGGCGCAATCATGATTCGTGTGCTGCAGCTGAACGACTTGTTAGGGCCCCTCAATGCGGTATTGAGTGGAGAGAATACCAGTTTCACACGAGTCAATACCGACACACGGACTATTACCGAGGGGGATTTGTTTGTTGCCCTCCGCGGTGAGCGCTTTGATGCGCACGATTTTGTCGCCGGTGCTGCAAGCGCTGGTGCCGCTGCTGTGGTCGTAGAACAGGCGCAGGCGGGCGTTTCCATCCCGCAGCTCGAAGTCGAAGATACCACTATCGCCTTGGGCCAAATTGCTCAACTCAATCGTCGCGCTTTTTCTCGTCCAGTTATCGCGCTTACCGGTAGCTGTGGAAAAACCACGGTAAAAGAAATGTTGGCAACAGTGCTGAGGCAATCCGGAAACGTTCACGTTACCCAAGGTAATCTCAATAATCACATTGGTGTTCCCCAAACATTGCTGGCCCTAGACGGCTCTGCGGATTTTGCGGTGGTTGAAATGGGCGCTAGCGCCATGGGAGAAATTGACTATTTGGCGTCGATTGCTGAGCCAGACGTGGCGCTGGTTAACAATGTCATGCCTGCGCACCTCGAGGGCTTTGGTTCGGAGCAGGGTGTTGCCGATGAAAAATCCAACATCTATCGACAGTTGCGTACAAATGGTACCGCGATCTTGAATGCCGATGAGCCGCACAGCACAGCCTGGCGTCAAGAACTGACACAGGACCGCGGCGATCTCACGTTAGTGACTTTTTCCAGTGCATCGACCAATGCGGATATCTATGCCTCAGAAGTTCGCTTAGGTGACGCTGGTGGATACCACTTTAATTTGTGTGCCAAAGATCAATCAATCGCAGTGAAGCTGTCTTTGTTGGGTCGACAGAATGTCAGTAACGCCTTAGCTGCTGCAGCCTGTGCGCACGCTGTCAATGTGCCGCTAGCAGTTATTGCTGAAGGTCTAACCCACGCGCAACCCTTTAAAGGTCGTTTGGTGTCAGTGCTTGGAATCAACAACAGCCGGGTGATCGACGACAGTTACAATGCCAACCCAGGTTCTGTACTCGCTGCTGCCGATGTACTGATCGATATGAAAAATCAGAATCGTGAGGTCATGCTTGTCATCGGCGACTTGGGTGAGCTTGGTGCTAATGCTGAGAGCGTTCTATCAACATTGGGTGAGGATCTCGCTCGTTTAGGTGTGCCCGCCTTATGTACACAGGGTGATAACAGTCACCACATCAGCGATGCCTATATGAAATCAGCTGCTGGAAGTGCCAAGCACTTTTCATCGCAGAGTGATTTGAATCAATATTTATTAACCATTTTAACTCATAACACGGTTGTACTAGTGAAAGGATCTCGAAGCGCACGCATGGAAAATGTTGTGCAAGCAATCACGTTAGGCGGAGAACAATAACAATGCTCTTGTGGCTTGCGGAATATCTTCAACAACATATGTCGCAGTTTGCGGTCTTTCAGTACCTCACTTTGCGAGCAATCCTAGGAGTGCTGACGGCATTAGCAATCTCTCTGATGCTAGGACCGTGGATGATTCGCAAATTGAATTATTTGCAGATCGGACAGTCGGTACGTGATGACGGCCCTGAATCTCATTTGAGCAAGTCGGGTACGCCTACTATGGGCGGCACTTTGATTCTTGCGGCAATCTTTATTTCTTCGTTGCTTTGGTCTGATCTAAGCAATCGCTATGTGTGGGTGGTGTTGATTGTAACCGCCATCTTCGGTGCCGTGGGTTGGGTGGATGACTATCGTAAAGTGGTCGAGGCCAACTCGCGCGGTCTACCAGCGAAGTGGAAGTATCTGTGGCAATCAGTCGCGGGTATTGGTGCGGCAGTGTTTTTGTACACGACCGCAGCGAGCCCTGCCGAGACACAGCTGATTATTCCGTTCTTCAAAAACATCGCCATCGACATGGGCTTGTTTTACATCGTACTCACCTACTTTGTCATCGTCGGATCGAGCAATGCGGTGAACTTAACGGATGGGTTGGATGGATTGGCCATTATGCCAACCGTGTTGGTTGGTGGCGCTTTGGGCGTGATCGCCTATTTGGCTGGGCACTCTGAATTCTCCAGCTATCTGCATATTCCTCATGTTGCCGGTTCCGGTGAGTTGGTGGTCTTTTGTGCGGCACTTGGTGGTGCCGGTATGGGCTTCTTGTGGTTTAACACCTATCCCGCTCAAGTATTTATGGGGGATGTAGGCGCCTTGGCATTAGGTGCGGCATTAGGTGTAGTTGCCGTGATTGTTCGCCATGAGATTGTATTTTTTATTATGGGCGGCGTATTTGTCATGGAAACCGTGTCGGTGATCTTGCAAGTGGGTTCGTTCAAGTTAACAGGGCGTCGTATATTCCGCATGGCGCCTTTGCACCACCATTTTGAATTGAAAGGTTGGCCAGAGCCCCGCGTGATTGTGCGTTTTTGGATTATCACGGTGATGTTGGTTTTGTTTGGCTTGGCAACATTGAAGTTACGCTAAGTACGTAGTGAATACACAGCAGACCAAAAACAAGTGAAACGGTAGAATTTTTGATGGATGTGATTGCAAAAAACAACGTGAGTGTACTGATCGGAACCGGGCTTTCCGGGCGATCGGCTGCGCGCTATTTGCTGTCCGTCCATCAACCGTTCGTCTGGTTGGATACGCGTGAAAACCCGCCTGGAATCGAGGAAATTCGTCAAGAGTTTCCCTCAGTGAATTTAGAGCTAGGACCACTGAATCAAGACACTCTATTGGCAGCATCTGAAATCATTGTCAGTCCTGGAGTTTCGGTAAAAACCAAAGAGATTGCCGCAGCGAAAGAAGCCGGTATCGAAGTTTTGGGTGATGTCGCCTTATTCCTGCGTGCTGCTCAAGCACCGGTTGTCGCTATTACCGGATCAAATGCCAAGAGCACCGTCACTAGCTTGCTTGGTGAAATGGCTGCCGATGCCGGATGTAAGGTAGCGGTGGGTGGCAATATTGGTGTTCCAGTGTTGGATTTGTTGCAGCAGAGCGATGTGGAACTCTATGTGCTGGAGCTGTCCAGTTTTCAGTTGGAGACCATTGAGCAGGTGAATGCTGAAGTGGCGACGGTGTTGAATGTCAGTGAAGATCATATGGATCGTTATGACTCGCTGTTTCACTACCACTTGGCCAAGCAGCGTGTTTATTACGGGGCTAAGTTCGTCGTTACCAACCGACAAGATCCTTTAACCCGACCTCCGATTGCAGAGGGAGTAACGGAATTTAGCTTTGGCATGAATGCTCCGGATCGCAAGGGATACGGTGTTCTTCAAAAAGCAGGTGAAGACTGGTTGGCCTATGAGTTCAAGGCGCTGATGCCTTGCGCAGATATCAAGATGCCTGGTCGGCACAATATAAATAACGCACTGGCCGCGCTGGCGCTGGGTAACGCAGTTAAGCTACCCATGGCGTCGATGTTAAATACTCTGAGGCACTTCAAGGGATTGCCGCATCGCTGCGAATGGGTTGCAGAGAGTCATGGTGTCAGTTACTACAACGATTCTAAGGGAACCAATGTTGGCGCTACCTTGGCCGCTCTCGACGGTTTGCGCTCTGATCAGAGCAAGATCGTTTTAATCGCCGGTGGAGTGGGTAAAGGCGCGGATTTTTCTCCGTTAAAAATTGCCGAAAAAGATCTTCGAGCCTTGATTGTAATCGGTCAAGACGGAAATCAAATTGCCGAGGTATTTGACAGCGGTTGTGACATTCAACGTGCCGAAAACCTTATTGACGCTGTGAGTATGGCAAAAGCACTGGCGACTACTGGTGACAAAGTACTGTTGTCCCCTGCTTGTGCCAGTTTCGATATGTTTGCAGGGTTTGAGCAACGCGGTGATGTCTTTGTTAAAGCGGTGCACGAGGTGTTGGCATGACAATGTCGCCGCTGAAATCTCGTGCCCAAAAGGGAGCGCAGTTGCCTTGGAGTGAAGGAGTCAATTGGCAGCTCATTACTCTGATTTTACTTCTATCGTCTATTGGTTGGGTTATGGTCACTTCTGCATCTATGACTTTTGCAGAAGCTAATTACAATGATGGTTGGTACTTCGCAAAACGCTACGCCATCTATTGGACACTTGGTCTTATCGGAGCGGTATTGGTTGCCGCCGTGCCTGTCTCTATGTGGGAGAAGTACGGCAGCCTGTTTTTGGTGTTAGCACTATTGATGCTGACGCTAGTGCTGATCCCAGGTTTAGGGAAAAGAGTTAACGGCAGTCAACGTTGGTTACAAATTGGTCCTTTGGCATTGCAAGCTTCAGAGATGGTGAAGTTTTGTGTCATCGTATTCTATGCGAGTTTTCTGGCGCGCCGAGGAGAGGAAACGCTTGTCAATTGGCGAGGCGTTTTCAAGCCGCTATTGATCTTGGGGATGATCGTATTTCTACTGCTGCTCGAACCTGATTTCGGTGCATCGGTGGTCATGGCGGGCACGGTTATGGCGATGTTGTTCGTGGCGGGTGTGCGGTTGTGGCAATTTATGATTCTACTGGTATCAGCGCTCGGCGGCATGATGTTGGTGGCGACCCTGTCTCCCTATCGTATGCAGCGCCTGATTACATTTTTGGATCCTTGGGCTGATCAATTCAACAGCGGGTATCAGTTGACACAATCACTGATCGCATTCGGTCGTGGTGAATGGTTTGGTTTAGGCTTGGGCAACAGCGTGCAAAAACTCTTCTACTTACCTGAGGCACATACTGATTTTATTTTTGCCATCATCGCTGAAGAGTTTGGTTTGTTCGGCGTGGTAGCTGTAGTGGGTATTTTTATCGCACTGGTTGTTTGTGTGCTCAATATTGCGCAGCGGGCCATGCGTTCCGGTCAGGTATTTGCCAGTTTTGCAACCTTTGGTGTGGCTGTCATGTTTGCCGCTCAAGCATTTATCAATGTTGGTGTGGCTTCAGGATTACTTCCGACTAAGGGGTTGACCATGCCGTTCATCAGTTATGGCGGTAGTTCTCTGTTGGTCTCCTGCGCACTGATGGCGTTGGTGCTGAGAATTGATTGGGAGCAATACCGAAACAAGCTAGCCCAAGAAAGGAAACACAAGCAAAAGCAACTGAAAGCACGACGATCTTCAAAAGTCGTTAGAGCCGACGAGGATCTTCCCGTATTGACCGACATGGTGGAGGCTGCTTGATGACGGCTAAAGCTATGAAAGTTGTGATTATGGCTGGAGGCACCGGTGGGCATGTGTTTCCTGCATTGGCTGTTGCTGAAGAGTTGCGCGCTCGCGGTGCAGAAATTAGCTGGTTGGGTACCGCAAGAGGTATCGAGGCCGAATTGGTGCCGGCAGCGGATATCCCGTTGCACTGTTTGACGATTGAGGGCGTAAGAGGAAAAGGCCTGTCGGCGCTGATAAAGGCGCCTTGGCTACTATTGACCGCAGTGTGGCAAGCTCGAAAAATTCTGAAACAAGAACAGGTAGACGCAGTTTTGGGATTGGGTGGATTCGCTTCAGGTCCTGGTGGGGTGGCAGCGTGGTTGTTAAATAAGCCGTTGCTGATTCATGAGCAAAATGCAGTTGCGGGCACCACCAATCGTTGGTTGTCAAAGATTGCTGATCTGGTTATGGAGGCATTTCCAGGCAGCTTACCCAAGGCTAAACACGTGGGCAATCCAGTGCGTCGAAGCATTGCCAAAATCGCTCCGGTCGCGCCTAAACCGGATGCGCCGTTGAAATTGTTGGTGTTGGGAGGGAGCTTGGGGGCCTTGGCTCTAAATGAATTACTCCCCAAAGGTTTGAGCTTGTTAAGTGGCGAGCAGTGTCCGCAAGTGAAGCATCAAACTGGGAAACGGCATTTAGCGCTGACGACGTCGACCTACAAAGAGCAGGGTGTTGAGGCACAAGTGGTCGATTTCATTGGTGACATGGCTGCAGCTTACGAATGGGCTGACGTGGTTATTTGTCGTGCCGGTGCCCTGACCGTTTCAGAGTTAACACTCGCAGGGAGAGCGGCATTGTTAGTGCCGTTTCCCTATGCAATTGATGATCATCAAACTAAAAATGCCAGTTGGTTGGTAGAAAATGATGCAGGTGTTATGCATCAACAGGCTGAGTTAACCGCGGAAATGATCGCTGATTTTTTAACGGCATTTAATAACGACAGAGAGTCGTTGCTTGCTGTGTCGAGCAACGCTCGTGCACTAGCCATGCCGGAAGCAGCTAAACAAGTAGCTGACTATTGTGAACACGCCGTAGGCGACAACTTAAGCGAGGCGGCAAATGGAAAATGAAGTGATCGATAACAAGGCAATTATTGAAGTGCCTGAAATGCGTCGTATTAAACGTATACATTTTATCGGTATTGGCGGTGCAGGTATGAGCGGCATTGCTGAAGTGTTGCTCAATCAAGGTTATGAAATTTCGGGATCCGATCTGCGCGAATCCGCAGTGACCCGTCGACTGGCTACAAAAAAGGCCATCATCTTTATCGGTCACAACGAAAGTAATGTTGAGGGTGCCGACGTGGTGGTGAATTCATCCGCCGTTGATGATCACAACCCCGAGATGATTGGTGCCCGCAATTTGCGGATTCCCATCGTGCGTCGAGCGGAAATGCTGGGCGAATTGATGCGCTATCGACACGGTATTGCTGTTGCAGGAACTCATGGCAAAACGACCACCACCAGTTTGTTGGCTTCGGTACTGGCGGCCGGTGATCGAGATCCGACTTTTGTGATTGGCGGGCTGCTCAACAGCGCCGGCGCAAACGCGCAACTCGGCGGCAGCCGATATTTGGTGGCTGAAGCGGATGAGAGCGATGCCTCGTTTCTGCACTTGCAGCCAATGGTTGCCATCGTGACTAACATCGATGCGGATCATATGGACACTTATGACGGCGACTTTTCCAAAGTGAAAAAGACGTTTGTTGAATTTTTACATAATTTGCCGTTCTACGGTCTGGCAGTCGTTTGCGGTGACGACCCAGTCGTACAGGAAATTATCCCAGATATCTCTCGCCCAGTACTGACTTATGGATTTGATGAGGGCAATGACTATCGAGCCATTAATGTAAAGCAAGATGCCATGAGTACGAGCTTCACTGCGATTCGCCCCGATGGCCACAACGCAATTGATGTCACGGTAAATATGCCGGGACATCACAACGTACTGAACGCGTTGGCAACCGTAGCCGTCGCCACCGATGAGGGACTGAGTGATGCTGCCATCCAAAAGGGGTTGGAGCAATTTCAGGGTGTGGGAAGACGCTTTCAGGTCTACGGCGAATATGAGGTTGCGGAAGATGGCGGTACCGCTATGTTGGTCGATGACTATGGTCATCACCCCCGCGAGGTTGGCGCAACCGTTGCCGCTATTCGTGAGGGCTGGCCTGAACGACGTTTATTGATGATTTATCAGCCGCATCGATATACCCGTACTCGCGATCTGTATGAAGATTTTGTTGATGTACTTTCTCACGTGGATTCTTTGGTGTTGCTCGAGGTTTACAGCGCCGGCGAGACGCCAATCCCTGGTGCTGATAGTCGTCATCTCTGTCGCAGTATTCGCGGTAGGGGCCAGGTTGATCCTATTTTTGTCGAAGGTGTCGATGGCGTTCCTGAAGTAATTGCAGATATTGTTCAGCCCGGAGATATTGTTTTGACTCAGGGCGCAGGCAACGTAGGGCTGTTAGCGGTGGAGTTGGCTAAGCGTAAATTACAGTAACAAGTATCCATAAACTGGCAAATATAGAGTTAGAAGAAGTATGAGCACAATCAATCCAAAAGAATTCGGTCGCGTAGCTGTATTGTATGGCGGCGACTCTGCTGAGCGCGAAGTGTCGCTCAACAGCGGTGCTGCTGTTTGTGATGCGCTTTGTGGAGCTGGAGTTGATGCGTTCTTAATCGATGTCGATGCGGACATTGTGACGCGTTTACAATCGGAAAAGATTGATCGCGTATTTATTGCGTTGCATGGCGCAGCTGGAGAAGACGGTCGTATTCAAGCGTTGTTGGAGTTTATGCAGCTTCCTTATACCGGTAGTCGTGTTCAAGCCTCTGCACTGGCAATGGATAAATGGAAATCGAAACAGATTTTTACTGCTGAGGCAATTCCAACGCCGGAATATCGGGCCTTGAGTGCTGATAATCTCAATTCAGTGATCGAGGAGATTGGCGAGCACTTGATGGTTAAGCCCGCTCATGAAGGGTCTAGTATAGGCATGTCCAAAGTGACAAGCCGCGATCAGCTGCAGCAGGCCTATCAAGCAGCTGCTCAGTACGATAGCAATGTATTTGCAGAGCAGTTGATTGAAGCCGCTGAGTACACCGTAGCGGTATTGGGAACCGAAACTCTGCCGCCGATAAAGTTGGAAACTGATCATCAGTTCTATGACTACGATGCGAAGTACATTGCTGACGATACCCGTTACTTGTGTCCTTGTGGTCTACCATCGGAGAAAGAGGCTGAGCTTAAGAATTTGGCGGTGCAGGCTTTTCAGGCGCTGGGATGTGAAGGTTGGGGTCGAGTTGATTTTATGGCCGACGAACAAGGGGCTTTTTACACCCTAGAAGTTAATACGGTGCCGGGAATGACAGATCATAGCTTGGTTCCTATGGCAGCCAAGGCCAGTGGATTGGATTTTTCTGCACTGGTGCTGAATATCTTGTCTCAGACGTTGCCGTCGTCACAGTGAGAAATGGCAACTCAAACAAAGGTTAATAAGACTATCCGCGGCGCAAGTCGCTCGATGAAGTCTAGAGAGGAAAAGACAGGAAAGTTTGCAGCGCTTGCAGTGATTCTCCGAGTGTTGGCAGTGACGGCCGGAGTTGTTGCTGTCATATATTTTGCGGGGCTATGGATAAAAGAGCAGCTGGATCGACCGGTATCGAGTGTGAAGATAAACGGCGAATTCAATCGAGTGGTCCGGCAAGAGGTTGCCGAGCACATCTACCAGTCGATTAGTGGTGGTTTTGTAGAGGTCGATTTACGACGAATACAGACCCGACTCGAGGATCTGCCTTGGATTGATTCTGCCAAGGTGGCGCGCAGTTGGCCCGGTGGACTTGAAGTGACGGTCATTGAGCATAAGCCGATCGCGCGCTGGGGAGAAGGTGATGCTCTCAATCATCGCGGTGAGGTGATTGTATTAAGTGGCTCGGCAGACGATGAAGTTTTACTGCAAGGGTTGCCGCAATTGATTGGTATGAACGGTATGGAGCATAACGTTATGGCTCAGTACCACGCCTTGACTAAGGTGTTGGGCGAAAGAGGATTGGCCATAGCACGCTTAGAGAAAGATCTAAGCAGAAGTTGGTCACTGGTTCTCGCCGATGGCGTTGAGATCAATATTGGTCGAGATCAAGTGATGGATCGAATAGGGCGTTTTTTGATCGTATTTGAGGCGCAATTGCAGCAGCGTTGGGCTGAGTTAAGTTATATAGATTTGCGGTATTTTAATGGTGTTGCGGTGAAGTGGCGAGAGACAGAAAAGCCAGTAGATACAGCATCAAAAGGTTGAGTGGAAATGACAATACAACAAAAAAGTAAAATGGCAGTAATGCTAACAAGTGAGGTCGTGTAATGGCGCAGTCAGATGAAAATCGAATGATTGTCGGGCTGGATATTGGTACATCGAAAGTGGTGGCCATTGTTGGGGAAATCTCCGCCGAGGGCGGTCTGGAAATTGTCGGTATTGGCTCCCACCGTTCATCGGGTTTGAAGAAGGGTGTGGTGGTTAACATTGAATCCACCGTGCAATCCATACAGCGTGCAATTGAAGAAGCTGAATTGATGGCAGGCTGTCAGATTCACTCGGTCTATGCAGGTATTGCCGGAAGTCATATTCGCAGTTTGAACTCTCATGGAATAGTGGCGATTAAGGACCGTGAAGTCTTCAGTCAAGATCTCGATCGAGTGATAGATGCTGCGCAAGCGGTGGCTATTCCTGCGGACCAAAAGATTCTTCATATCTTGCCGCAAGAGTATTTGATTGATGAACAAGAAGGCGTGAAAGAGCCTATGGGCATGTCAGGTGTTCGCTTGGAAGCCAAAGTTCATTTAGTGACTTGCGCCGTCAATGCAGCGCAAAATATAGAGAAGTGTATTCGTCGTTGCGGGCTAGAAGTTGAAGACATTATTTTGGAACAGTTGGCTTCCAGTTATGCGGTTTTGACCGATGACGAAAAAGAGCTCGGCGTGTGCATGGTCGATATTGGAGGTGGTACCACGGATATTGCTATCTTCACTGAAGGGTCAATTCGTCATACCGGTGTGATTCCCATTGCCGGCGATCAAGTGACCAACGACATTGCCATGGCATTGCGTACACCCACTCCGCACGCGGAAGAAATAAAAATCAAGTACGCCTGTGCCTTGGCTAAACTCACTGGCCCAGATGAAACCATCAAAGTACCAAGTGTGGGTGATCGCGAGCCGAGAGATTTGTCTCGTCAGGCTCTGGCAGAAGTGGTCGAGCCTCGCTATGACGAATTGTTTACTTTGGTGCAAGCAGAGCTGCGTCGCAGTGGGTTTGAGGATTTGGTGGCAGCGGGAATCGTGCTCACCGGTGGCACTTCAAAAATGGAAGGTGTTATCGAGTTGGCAGAAGAGATTTTTCATATGCCGGTGCGTTTGGGTACGCCGCAAAATGTTAGCGGTCTCACAGATATTGTTAACAACCCAATTTATTCGACGGGTGTGGGGTTGTTGAAGTACGCAGAGCAGCAACAAAATGAAGGTCGTGTGACACAGTTTTCGGCAAAGACCGAAAGTAATAATTGGTGGGACAAAGTGAAGACTTGGTTCCAAGGTAATTTTTAATTTTAATATTTGTTAGTGAAAAAAATCTTTATAGATTTTGGTCAGGGAAAAAAGGGGAAAAACTATGTTTGAACTGGTCGATAGCATTCCGCAAAATGCGGTAATCAAAGTCGTTGGTGTTGGGGGCGGTGGTGGTAATGCCGTGAAACACATGATTGGCAACCAGGTAGAAGGCGTCGAGTTTGTTTGCGCCAATACCGATGCCCAAGCCTTGAAGGATATCGATGCGCGAACTGTTTTGCAGTTGGGCAACGCTGTGACTAAAGGACTGGGTGCGGGGGCAAATCCAGAGGTTGGTCGTCAAGCCGCCATGGAGGACCGTGAGCGTATTGCCGAGGTGCTCAATGGTGCTGATATGGTCTTCATTACCGCCGGCATGGGTGGCGGCACGGGTACCGGTGGTGCTCCTGTTGTGGCAGAAGTTGCCAAGGAGATGGGTATTCTTACCGTTGCCGTGGTCACCAAACCATTTCCTTTCGAAGGTAAAAAGCGTTTGGCCATAGCCGATGCTGGTATCAAAGAGTTGCAAGAGCGTGTGGATTCTTTGATCACCATTCCCAATGAGAAATTGTTGGCAGTACTGGGTAAGACCACTAGCTTGTTGGATGCTTTTAAAGCTGCCAACGATGTGCTTTTGGGTGCTGTTCAGGGAATTGCCGATTTGATTATGCGCCCGGGTATGATCAACGTCGATTTCGCGGATGTTCGCACTGTGATGTCAGAAATGGGCATGGCGATGATGGGGACAGGCACTGCCAAAGGTGAAAACCGTGCTCGCGAAGCGGCAGAAGCCGCTATCCGCAGCCCATTGTTGGAAGATATTAATCTGCAAGGTGCGCGCGGTATTTTGGTCAATATTACAGCTGGTCTCGATCTGTCTCTGGGTGAATTCTCTGAGGTGGGCGATACGGTTGAAGAGTTTGCCTCTGCCGATGCCACCGTTGTGGTGGGTACCGTAATCGACCCAGAAATGAGCGATGAACTGCGAGTAACAGTCGTCGCTACCGGTCTTGGTGGTGTTGCTGAAGAGAGCAAGCCTGCCGCGACAAAAGTCGTTGTGGATAACACTCGTCGCGCTTCTGGGCAGCCGGATTACTCCGCGCTCGATAAGCCGACCGTTATGCGCAATCAACCTGTGGCTCAAAATACCGGATCTGCGGCGCAGAAGCCTGCGCCTGACAGCGATATGGAATATTTAGATATTCCAGCGTTCTTGCGTCGCCAAGCAGATTAATTGTGCATTTGAGGTGATATTGGAACTATTCATATCACCCTAGGTCGTAGACTGATAATGAGAGTTATTTCCTATTGCGGCTAGTTCGTATGTGGGGATGGTTCCGCACCTGCAGATCCGGTTGTCGCGCCGATAGTCATTAGTGCTATCGGGCTGTTTTCGGCTGTGGGCGGTCTATTCGTTAGGGTGGCGGGTGCTCTTCGTTCTTTTGTGAGAATGGTAAGGTAACTGCCAATGTTGATGACCAAAACCGGTTTAGAGCGCACCAATCCCATTTATAGCAGTGGTTTGGTAGTGGAATGAGTATCCTTGACTGTAGCGATACGGCTTGTTTCCGCCTACTGACGCCATCCCTATAATGGATTTTGTGACTCCCCTCACAGGCAGGGACGCCAGTTTTTGCGACTTTGAGCTTGGTTTATGGTCACTAACTTTGGTAATATTCGCCGATTAATCGCTTCAACTTTGTGAAAGATACTTCGATGATAAGACAGCGTACGCTTAAAAATGCTATTCGAGCCACTGGTGTAGGGTTACACACAGGGGAAAAAATCTACCTGACGTTGCTTCCAGCACCGATAGATACAGGTATTGTTTTCCGCCGTGTTGATTTGGATCCCGTGGTGGAAATTCAGGCTAAGGCTGAAAATGTCGGCGATACAACCTTGTCGACCACTCTAGTCAAGGGTGACGTCAGGGTTTCTACTGTTGAGCATCTGTTATCGGCAATTGCCGGCATGGGGATCGATAATGCCATCGTTGAGGTGAGCGCTGCTGAAGTACCCATCATGGATGGCAGTGCGGGTCCTTTTGTGTTCTTGATACAATCTGCAGGTATTGAAGAGCAGGCCGCCGCTAAGAAGTTTATTCGCATTAAGCGTCCAGTGGTTGTTGAAGACGGCGACAAGGTTGCCAAGTTCCTGCCATTTGATGGCTTCAAAGTGTCTTTCTCGATCGACTTTGATCACCCAGTGTTTAAAGGGCGGACTCTAGATGCTGAGGTCGACTTCTCCAGCACTTCTTTCGTTAAAGAAGTCAGTAGAGCAAGAACCTTCGGTTTCATGCACGAAATTGAGTATTTACGTTCCAAAGGCTTGGCGAAAGGCGGCAGCGTTGATAATGCCATCGTGGTGGATGAGTACCGTATTCTGAATGAAGATGGTCTGCGCTACGAAGATGAATTCGTTAAGCATAAAATTCTCGACGCAATTGGTGATTTGTACCTATTGGGCAATAGCTTGATCGGTGAGTTTAAGGCTCACAAGTCCGGTCACGCGTTGAACAACAAGTCCCTGCGACAATTAATTGCCCAGGAAGATGCGTGGGAGGTGGTCACTTTCGAAGATGAGAGTGCCGCGCCAATTTCCTATATTAAGCCAGTTCTGGCGGTATAAACCCCTGCATATCCAATGATTCCCAAGCTAATTGATGCTGCTATCTTGCATCAATTAGTGTTGGTAATCGCTTGATTTATATGCGATATTGGCGCATATATTGCCTCGGTCTGTGCACTTTTTGCTATCTTTAATGAGATGTTAGCGCCTTTGTTGATGCTGCATCTGAGCGCTTTTAGCAGCCAAATCAAGTTGAGGCTATTCGAACCATTTTATAGTGTTGGTAATCCACATCAATTGTGGATTGGTAAGCAGGTGAATCTCAGCCAATGAAAGTCATTGTTGTCAGTAAACATCACGGTCGCAGCCGCACTTTCACCCTTGGTGGGTGGACGCGTACGTTGCTGTCTGTGTGTTTATTGGGAATTCCCGTTGGTTTAGGGGTTCTCGTCGGCAATGAACTGAGCAAGAGTGATGGGGCTGATCTGTTTACCGGGGATTCAACCAAAGCTTGGAACGAAGCCTTATCTTCTCAGACGGATAAAGTCGAGAAAACCAAACGTCATGCCGAAGAACAGCTCGGGGCACTGACCCTAAGAATGGCCGAGCTACAAGCGCGTTTACTGCGTTTGGATGCTCTCGGTGAGCGTCTCACCACTATTGCTAAGCTGGATAAAGGCGAATTCGATTTTAGCCACCCTCCCGCTTTAGGTGGACCGGAGTCTGCAGAGTTAGGCGAGGCCTATCAAGCGCCCGACTTTCTTAAGGTTATCGATCAACTCACCGAACAAATTGCCGATCGCGAACAGCAGCTGGATACGCTGGAGGCCCTATTGGCCAAACGCAAGATTCAGCGCGACGTGTTCATTGCTGGCCGTCCAGTTAAGAAAGGCTGGATGTCTTCCCGTTATGGTCGCCGAACAGATCCGTTTAAAGGCCACGTCGCTTGGCATAACGGTGTCGATTTTGCCGGTAAGCTGGGGTCCGATGTAGTGTCAGTCGCTGCGGGAGTAGTTACCTGGTCGGGTGAGCGCAGTGGTTACGGTCAAATGGTTGAAGTGAACCACGGCAATGGGTTTACTACTCGTTACGCGCACAATACCGATAATATTGTCAAAGTCGGCGATGTGATTAAAAAAGGCCAAGTGGTCGCGTTAATGGGGTCGAGCGGTCGCTCAACAGGCCCTCATGTACACTTCGAAGTGTATAAAAACGGTCGCGCTGTCGACCCAGCTGCATATATTCATCGAACCAACCGCTAATTCCCATCTTTTACTTGCTTCCGCAAGCACCTTTAGGTTTACTTGTGCCCTTTGTCTACGCGGGCTCTAGGCCTGATATAGCTTACTGAATTACAGCACTATATCTGCTCCGATATCGCCACATAGACATCCATTAGAATAAAACGCTCAGCGTTGAAAAACGATAAAACTCGGTATTACTCATGATAGGTAAATTGGTCAAAGCAGTATTCGGATCGAAAAACGATCGCGAACTTAAGCGTATGCGCAAGTTGGTAAAACTTGTGAATGAATTAGAGCCAGAAATGGAAGCTCTGTCGGATACCCAGCTCAAGTTAAAGTCCACCGAGTACAAAGAGCGTGTTCAGAATGGTGAAACCCTAGATAAGCTGCTCCCTGAAGCTTTTGCCACCTGTCGAGAAGCCAGTCGTCGAGCCTTGGGTATGCGCCACTTTGATGTGCAGCTCATTGGTGGTATCACGCTGCACGAAGGTCGTATTGCCGAGATGCGCACCGGTGAAGGTAAGACGCTCATGTCTACCTTGGCAGCCTACCTCAACGCGCTCTCCGGCAACGGCGTTCACGTCGTTACCGTGAATGACTATCTTGCCAGTCGAGATGCGGAGTGGATGCGTCCACTTTATGAAGCTCTGGGACTCAGTGTCGGCGTTATCCAGTCTATGCAGGATCCTCAGGGTAAATTTGACGCTTACCGCTCAGACATTACCTACGGTACCAACAATGAATTTGGTTTTGACTATCTTCGCGACAACATGGCGTTGCGCAAAGAAGACAAGATGCAACGTCCACTGAATTTTGCCATTGTCGATGAGGTTGATTCGATTCTTATCGATGAGGCGCGTACGCCACTGATTATCTCTGGTGCCGCCGAAGACAGTTCGCGCATGTATCAGCAGATGAATCTACTGATTCCCAAGCTGCAACAGCAATTGGTTGACGGTGAAGAGGTGACTCAAGCCGGCGACTATGTGATTGATGAAAAGGGTCGCACGGTTGAATTGACCGAAGACGGTCACCAAAAAGTAGAAGGCATGTTGATCGAAGTTGGCTTGTTGCAAGAAGACGAAAGTCTTTATGCCGCCACTAACTTGAGCCTGCTACACCACGTACATGCGGCATTGAAAGCCTATACCTTGTTCCAAAGCGATGTGGACTACATCGTTCAAGACGGTCAAGTTGTACTGATCGATGAACACACCGGTCGAACGATGATGGGGCGTCGCTTGTCAGAGGGGCTTCATCAGGCGATAGAGGCCAAAGAAGGCGTTTCTATTCAAAATGAAAGCCAGACCTTGGCGTCGACTACTTTCCAGAACTATTTCCGACTGTTTCCTAAGTTGTCTGGTATGACCGGTACTGCGGATACCGAAGCGTTTGAGTTTCATCAAATCTATGCTTTAGATGTGGTTGTTATCCCCACCAACAAAGACGTTGCGCGTAAAGACCACAATGACTTGGTGTTCTTAACGGTCGAAGAGAAATTTGAAGCGATTGCTGAGGCCGTGAAAGAGTTGCAACAGCAAAACGTACCCGTATTGGTGGGCACGGCATCCATTGAAGCGTCGGAAGAAATGGCTCGTCGTTTGACGGCGGCGAAAATTAAACACCAAGTCTTGAATGCAAAGTTCCACGAGAAAGAAGCTTCAATTATTGCCCAAGCGGGCCGCCCTGGTGCTGTCACCATTGCCACCAACATGGCTGGCCGTGGTACCGATATCGTATTAGGGGGCAACTTCGAGGCAGAAATGGCCGCGATGGACAATCCTAGCGAAGCGGAGTTGGCTGCGGCCAAGGCAGACTGGCAAAAGCGCCACGATATGGTGATCGAGGCCGGTGGTCTTCACATTATTGGTACCGAACGACACGAATCACGTCGAATTGATAATCAGCTTCGCGGTCGTGCCGGACGTCAGGGCGATCCCGGTTTGTCTCGATTCTATCTGTCGATGGAAGATAACTTAATGCGTATCTTTGCGTCCGATCGCGTGCGTGGCTTTATGCAGGCCTTGGGCATGGAGAAAGGCGAAGCGATTGAGCATCGTATGGTGACCAACGCCATCGAAAAAGCTCAGCGCAAGGTAGAAGGTCGTAACTTCGATATTCGTAAACAGCTCCTTGAGTTTGATGATGTCGCCAACGATCAGCGTCAAGTGGTTTATCAGCAGCGCAACGAGTTGTTGGAGTCAGAAGATATTGTAGAGGCAGTAACTGCCATTCGCGCAGATGTGGTCCGCGAAACCGTGGCTGATTACATTCCGCCACAAAGCTTGGAAGAGCAATGGGATGTACCAGGATTGGAACAATTCTTACAGGCTGAATTTGGTTTACCTCTGCCGATCGCACAGTGGCTGGAAGAAGACAAAAAGCTGCATGAAGAGAGCCTGACTGAAAAAATTCTCGCAGAAATCCAAGGTGCTTATGATGCTAAGTGCGATCACTTTGGACCAGTGATGCGCGAAGTTGAGCGTCAAATTATGCTGAATGTATTGGATATGCTGTGGAAAGAGCATCTTGCCAATATGGATCATTTACGCCAAGGCATTGGTTTACGCGCCTTTGCTCAAAAGAATCCTAAGCAAGAATACAAGCGTGAGTCATTCGAGTTGTTTGAGTCCATGCTCGGCAGTTTGAAGAGCGAAGTGGTGCGTATGTTGGCTCGTGTTGAGCCGGTATCCGAAGAAGAAATGGAACAAATGGAAGCTCAGCGTCGTGAGGCATTAGAGCAGCAGCGCATGCAGTTGGAGCACGCGCAAGCGTCGGCGATGGATACTGAGGATAACGATACCGAATCAGAATCTTCAGCTGATCAGCCTAAGCCGTTTGTGAGGGAAGCTGCCAAGGTCGGCCGAAACGATGCCTGCCCTTGTGGATCAGGCAAAAAATACAAGCAGTGTCACGGTCGTCTGGCCTGATATTGCGCGCTCTATTGTGCGTTTTCAATCTTGATTGGGGACTCGATTAAAAGGTAATTTCTATGGCCGTGGGACAATTTCCTTTTCCGCAAATGGTGCCAGTTTCCGGGATTCGTCTCGGTACTGCCAGTGCGGGAATCAAAACGGCGGGACGCCAAGATCTAGTGGTATTGGGATTGGCCCAAGATACTAGAGTTGCGGGTGTCTTCACTCAGAATGCCTTCTGTGCGGCACCGGTCACTGTGTCTAAAGAGCATCTCGCCAGAGGCGATGTGCGCTACCTGGTGATCAACTCTGGTAACGCCAACGCGTGCACTGGGGATGAAGGTTTGGCCGATGCGCGTCTCACCTGCAGTAAACTGGCTGAATTGGCCGGAGGTCGTGCCGAGCAGGTATTGCCCTATTCAACAGGGGTCATTGGTGAGCGTTTACCGATGGCGCGTTTGTTGGCGGGCCTACCGCAAGCTTTGGAAAACCTATCAGAAGATGGCTGGGAAAGCGCCGCTCGTGGCATCATGACCACAGATACTCGCCCCAAAGGTGCGTCGGTTCAATTTACCTATGAAGGTGAAACCATTACCGTCACGGGGATTGCCAAGGGTTCTGGCATGATCAAACCCAATATGGCGACTATGTTGGCGTATATCGCCACAGATGCGAAGGTGAGTCAGTCGCTATTGGATCAGTTGGCCGTTAAAGCCTCGGATCAGTCGTTTAATCGAATTACTGTTGATGGCGACACTTCAACCAACGATTCCTGTATGTTGATCGCCACGGGGCAAACCTCGCTCCCAGAAATCAACAGCACTCAGGGCGAATTGTTCGCTAAGTTTTATAACGCGGTGGTATCTGTACACATTCAATTGGCGCAGAACATAGTCAGTGACGGCGAGGGCGCGACCAAGTTTGTTACCGTGCAAGTGGAAGGGGCAACATCGAAGCCCGAAGCGGCCAAAGTCGCTTACTCTGTGGCACAGTCTCCGCTGGTAAAAACCGCGTTGTTTGCATCCGACCCCAATTGGGGGCGAATTGTTGCAGCCATCGGTTATGCAGGTGTTGAGGGTTTGGATGCCGATACCGTTAAGGTTTGGTTGAGTCGAGTGCTGATTGTCGAAAATGGCGGTCGCGCGGCGAGCTATACCGAGGAGCAGGGGCAGGCGGTGATGGATCAGGAAGAAATAATGATCCGTATTGATCTCGGTCGAGGACAATCCAAAGATCGAGTCTGGACGACCGATCTCTCTCACGATTATATAAAGATCAACGCCGAATACCGCTCTTAATATTTGTAGCGATCGATTGCTCTCGTAATCGATCGCCTATTTCTTCAGCCTAGATCCCATGACTAAAATCATTCATGTAGCCGCTGGTGTCATTAGTAATACTCGCGGTGAAATTCTCATTGCAAAACGTGATCAAAATGCACATCAAGGCGGCCTGTGGGAGTTTCCCGGGGGTAAGCTTGAGTCCGGCGAGACGGTTGATGTCGCACTAGTGCGAGAGCTTCAAGAAGAGCTGGGCATTACCGCGACACAGTTATCCCCCCTAATTCAGATACGGCACGACTACAGTGATAAATCGGTCTTGCTAGATGTATGGCGGGTGACTGATTTTGATGGTGAAGCCCATGGCAAAGAAGGACAGCCGGTTCGTTGGGTGTCCCCAGTAGAGCTCAATCAATACAACTTTCCTGCGGCCAATGTCCCCATCGTTGCGGCGGCTCAACTGCCCAGTGTGCTTGTCATTTCCGACGCAGAGCAGAGTGTTGAGTCTTTTCTTGAGACACTAAAACACTGCCTAACAGAAGGTGTGAATCTGATTCAGTTGCGTCAACACCAATGGTCGCCTGACCAGTGGCATCGAGCGGTGGCGGAGGCTTGGCCTCTGTGCCGGAACGCGGGTGCACTGTTGATGTTAAACTCTCCCAAGGGGGATGCCAGAGCTGATGGTGTACATTTGACCGCGCAACAATTGATGGCCTCCGATCAACCGTTGCAGAAGCAAGCGGGGCAATGGCTGAGTGCCTCTTGTCACAACGCGAAGGAAATACAGCAGGCGCAAGATCGCGGTGTCGACTTTGTTACCTTGTCGCCGGTTCTTCCGACACAGAGTCATCCAGGCAGGCCTGTGCTGGGATGGGCTGAGTTTTCCCAGTTGGCAGCGAGAGCCAAGATTCCTGTGTATGCGTTGGGCGGTCTAACCGATGAAGATCTCAAACCGGCGATAGCGGCCGGTGCCCAAGGTGTGGCGGGGATTCGGAGTTGGTGGCAATGAGAGAAGATTACTTCTACTGAGCCGCCGCCCTAGGCTCTGCTGTTCGAGTGATTCATCGGTAGCGCCGACAGACTCAGCGATTCACCGTTAAGGATCGCTGGGCCGCCATTAGCTGCCCAGAATTTTCTTCTTGGTTTCTAGAAATTCACTCTCGGTTAGACTGCCCGCTTCCCTGAGCACTTGCAGCGCTTGTAACTGTTGAATTTGCTCGGCCGAATTTGATGTCTGTGTTTGACTCCGCGGATCATCGGCGGCGTTTTTATCCGTGATTGAATTGTCCCGTTCTTTTGCCGCTTGTTCCGCTGTCGCTTTATCCACTAAGCCTAGCCAGCTACCGATCTTCAAAATGATGGCTTTCAGTACCCGCCAGATCTTTGGCAATAACCAAATCGCCATAACGATGAAGCCAAACAATAAAACCAAAAACACAACCGGATGATTGAGGGCAGTCCAAAGTCCGGCAAACACCACTACATCTTCCGATAGTGACGCGCCCCAGTTGGAGAAAGGCTCAGGCGAAGTGTTGATCAGTGCTCGGCTACCGGCTTTAGTCGCGTGGCTGGTGGCCGACAGAGAGCCACCCATAATCCCCGCTGCGATTTCCAGAGCGGGAGTCACATCACCGACGGCTCCCGCGGCCAACATTGCCCCCGCCGGAATTCGAATGAAGGTATGTAGCGTATCCCATCCGGTATCAACGCCAGGGGTTTTATCCACAAAGAACTCAACGAAGTACATTAGCCCCGCGGCACCGATAATCATGGGGTCGCCCAATACTTGCAGATCGGGTGGCAGATCGATATTGCCAGTGCTACCGCCAATACCCAGAACCAACAGCACCGCGTAAAGGTTGATACCACTGGCCCAAGATGCACCTAAGGTCAATCCTAAGGTTGCCAGTAAGGCTTCGTAACTTTCCATGCAATTACCTCAAAAAATGGTTCTTTGGCGCGAATGAAAGAAGTCTAACACAGGCCGATGAACAGACTATTAGTGAACGTTGTAGCAAATGTTAAATCCATGAAAATGGTGTCGGCTGCGATTGAACCCAATAGGCTTTATCGTTAGGTAGACGTTTTCACCGTGATGATCTCTGTTGTGACGATTATGGCGGGATAGTTGGCCTGCCTGATAGCTGTGTGCGTAGTATCGATGATGACGCTTCTGCTTTTTGGCGTGCTGCTTTTTGCGCTTGGCGGTGTAGTGTTCTACATAGTGGCGATCTTCATATCGATTCTCATAACGATGGTTATCGTGGTGAGTGTCGTTGTGCGACCAAACGACGGGGCTGAGCAGGGCAAGAGTGATTAATAGTGTGCCGGTGAGCGTGTTCATAGCGCCTCCTTTGAAGGGATTACGCCGCTATAGTGCGGGTCGTCAACTGAATATTCTCTGAATGTTGTACGCCGGCGGGGAGTGTTGTTGCTGGAGTATTTATCGTGCAACAGACGGTTTCGAGGAGACTGAGTTGAGCGCGGACAGGCAGTAGAAACGTCGATCAAATGGAAGGTGAACGCAGATTCTTGAGTCGTCTCTGAGTGTCAGCGAGATCGCGAAGACAGAAAGTAGAAGGATGAACAAAGGCAGCTAAACACATGCTGCCTTTGTGAATTCCATAAGACCGAGCTTTATTGCTCGAGCTTACATGGCTTCTTTGTAGAGTGATTGTTTGGGCTGTGCGAATACTCTTTCCATCATCGGAATGAAAAACTCCAATGGCTCACTGTCGTAGTCTTTGTCGAAGCTATTCTGGTCATAGGCATGACAAAAGTGCGCACAGGCTTGGTAATGGGGATGATCTTTAAAGGCATCTCGTGCATTTCTATCTAGGCCCAAATGGTGGAAGAAGTAGTAACCCTGGAAAATACCGTGGTGCTTAATAATCCAGTAGTTTTCTTCGCTAATGTAAGACTGCAAGATAGTGGCTGCCACGTCGGCGTGATTGGTTGGCCCTAAGGTATCACCGATATCGTGTAGCAGCGCGCAGATGACGTATTCTTCGTCTCGTCCATCTCTGTGCGCCCGAGTGGCGGTTTGTAGACAGTGCTCTAGACGATCAATGGGAAAGCCACCAAAGTCTCCGTCCAGCAGTTTTAAATGGTCCACCAGACGCTGTGTCAGGCCTTTGGCAAATTCGAAATAATGGCTACCTATAATGCCCCAGTCTTCGGCGGTGGCATTGGTCATGGCGGTGAAAGTGGCGTGTTTAGCATTCACGGGTAGTACCTCGCGGCGTTGTTATTATAAAGATGATTGTTTTCTAGTCGTGATACACAGTGTAGTCGAGTGAGTTGATAAGGAATGCCAGATAGGTGACATTTGATCTACCACTTTAGCGACAGTGGATTCGAAGCGGGTATTGCGCAGTGGGTGCACCACCCGAAGGAAACAGGCCGACAGGCCTTTGTGAGGGCTGCGCCCTACTCACAGACCGTTGGAGTAAGGCGCGGATACAGGAAATGGCTAGGAGATTACTGTTCCTGTCCCCACTGAGCAAAAGTCTTGCCTTCTTCAGCAAGCTGCTTTAACAGCGCTGACGGTTGCCAGAACTCTTCCCCAAACTCTTTGGCGTACTGACAGATCGTCTCGTAGATCGTCTTGAGACCAACACTATCGGCGTAGTGCATTGGGCCGCCGCGCGATACCGGATAACCGTAGCCGTAGATATAGACCACATCGATATCGCTGGGGCGTTGTGCAATGCCTTCTTCCAGTACTTTAGCGCCTTCGTTAATGAGGCCAAAGGTCATGCGGTTGAGTAGCTCTTCATCATTGATATCACGACGACTGATGCCCTGTGCCTGCGCCTGTTCTTCGACGACTTTCATGACGGCAGCGTCGTTGACACGCTGACGTGTTTGAGGATCATAGCTGTAAAATCCTGCGCCAGATTTTTGCCCCAAACGTCCCATTTCAACCAGACTATCGGAAACACAGAAGCACTTGGCAGGGCCTTTTTCTTCGTCGGTCAACGTTTCTCGCGCTTTATAGCCGATATCGATGCCGGCGAGATCACTCACGGCAATAGGGCCCATGGCCATGCCAAAGTTCTCCATGACGCTGTCGATCTTTTCGGGTGTGGAGCCTTCAATCAAGCACAACTGAGCTTCTCGGAAGTAAGGCTGCAACATACGATTGCCGATAAAGCCGTAACAAACTCGCGCCAATACCGGCACCTTGCGAATGGTCTTGGCAATTTTCATGCTGGTGGCAATGACGTCGTCTGCGGTTTTTTCTCCGCGAACGATTTCCAGCAGTTTCATCACGTTGGCGGGGCTAAAGAAGTGCAAGCCGATAACGTCTTGTGGACGTTTGGTGACTGCGGCAATTTGATCGACATCTTGATAGGAGGTGTTGGTGGCGAGGATGGCACCTTGTTTACAAACGCTGTCGAGTTTGGTGAAGACTTCTTTCTTGATGTTGATGTTTTCGAATACCGCTTCGATAACGAGATCGACATCACCAAGGTCTTCGTAGTTGGTTGTCCCTTCTACCATGCTCATGCACTGTTGCATTTGCTCTTCGGTGAGCTTGCCCTTCTTGGCGCTAATAGCGTAGTTTTTCTCGATAATACCGAGGCCTCGGGCGAGGGCGTCGTCGCTAATTTCTAGCAACTTTACAGGAATGCCGACGTTGGCAAAGTTCATGGCGATACCGCCGCCCATGGTTCCGCCACCAATGATACCGACAGATTTAATCTCTCGTAACGGGGTGTCTTTGGGAAGATCTTTAACCTTTGCCGCTTCGCGTTCGGCGAAGAACATGTGGCGCATGGCCGCGGACTGTGACGAGGTAATGCACTCCATGAACAAATTGCGTTCAACCTCTAGGCCATCGCTTAGGGCTTTGTTCGCTGCCGCTTCGACGCAACTGACAATGTGTTGGGGAGCAATCTGGCCTTTGGCGCGACGTGCTAGAGTGGCGCGATAGCCGTCAAAAAACTCGGCGTTGTTATTGTCATCTGCAACGGAAAGCTCACCCGATCGTTTGATTGGGGCTTTGGTGGCGATCAGATTCTTGGCAAAAGCAACGGCACCTTCAAGGAGGTCTCCGTCGATGATTTCATCCACTAGATTGATGGCTTGTGCGTTCTTTGCGCCAATGGGGTTGCCTGATGTCATTAGATCCAGTGCCGCTTTAACACCTGCCAGTCGAGGCGTGCGTTGGGTGCCGCCTGCACCGGGCAGTAAGCCGAGCTTCACTTCTGGGAGGCCGACTTTGGCGCTCGCAAGTGCTACGCGATAATGACTGCTTAGTGCCACTTCCAAACCACCGCCCAATGCTGTGCCGTGAATAGCGGCCACAACGGGCTTATTCGACTGTTCGATTTCTTCAACCACTTGAGGGAGTGACGGTGATAGGGGCGGCTTGCCAAATTCGGTAATGTCAGCCCCAGCAATAAACGTTCTACCTTCACAAATAATGACAATGGCTTCGCTGTCATCGGATTGAGCCGCCTTGATGGCCTCTTGAATACCGATACGCAATGCTTGTGAGAGTGCGTTTACCGGAGGATTATTGGCGCGGATAATACCGATACCGTTTTCGACTTGATAATTTACAACTGACATAGTCTTCTCCTGTCTGTGTCGTCTATTTGTTTTTGAGTATTCGCTGTGCGCGATATTCTGTATTTTTCTGGTCTACGGTTGAGTGGTTCAGACTCTTTCGATAATGACCGCGATGCCTTGTCCGATACCAATGCACATAGTGGCCAGTGCATAGCGTCCGCCGCTAAGCTCCAGTTGTCTCAGCGCCGTGTAGAGAATTCTCGCCCCAGATGCGCCCAGCGGATGGCCGATCGCAATGGCACCACCATTGGGATTTACGCGAGGATCATCAAATGCAATTCCAAGCTCTTTCATACAGCCCAGTGCCTGCACCGCAAACGCTTCGTTGAACTCCATAACATCGAGATCATCGAGCGTTAAACCGGCACGAGCTAAGGCTTTGCGCGTTGCGGGCACTGGCCCCAACCCCATTACCCGAGGTTCGACACCGGCTATGGCGCCGCTAACAATACGAGCTCGAGGCTGAATGCCGGCAGACTTGCCCGCAGCTTCGCTGCCAATGAGTACGGCAGAGGCGCCATCGTTAATTCCTGAGGCATTACCCGCGGTCACCACGCCCCCCTCGAATAGAGGTCTTAATTTTGTCAGCGAGGAAAGCTCTGTTTGTGCTCTGGGATGTTCATCGCTATCGACGACAAGTGGCGGTTGTTTACGACCTTGTTTTACTTCGATAGGGATAATTTCATCGACAAAAAAGCCCTTGTCTTTCGCCGCCTGATACTTCTGTTGTGAGGCGAGTGCAAACAGATCGCAGCTGTCACGATCGATGTTGAGATCGGCAGCAATATTGTCCGCGGTCTGCGGCATGGTATGGCCGCCAAATTGTTCAACAATCAGTGGGTTAGTAAAACGTGCGCCCATGGTGGTGTCGGCGATTTCCTGATTGCGATCGAAGGCTGAAGTGGCCTTAGAAATTACCAGTGGTGCGCGACTCATGGATTCCACTCCGCCGGCAACGAACAGCTCACCTTCGTTAACCTTCACGCAGCGCGATGCGTCTAGTGCGGCAGCAAGACCGGAGCCACACAATCGATTGACGGTGATGCCTCCGGTTTGTTGGGGTAATCCGGCCAACAGACCGGCAAAGCGAGCGACATTGCGACTGTCTTCGCCGGCCTGATTAGTTGAGCCGGCGATGACATCTTCGTAGTCGCTGGAGGCAAAACCGTTGCGATTGACCAACGTGGCAATGACATGGGCCAGCAAGTTGTCTGGTCGAACCGCCGAAAGTGCCCCCGAGTGTCGACCAAAAGCGGTGCGCCCGCCGTCATAGATAAAAGCGTTTTTGCTCATCGCAGTTTGCTCCTGCTGGCGTTGGTTTAGGAAAAATCGATATGCACAGGGAATGACTGCAGCAGTGCTTCAGTGTCCGCTTGTTGATCTTTTTTCGCCAGTACCACTTGCGCCTGCAAACCTTTCAGCTGATCGGTCGAGGCAGAGACTTCGGCTTCAATATCAGCCTCAGTGAGCAGTGCTGAAAGTGCGTGTTCGGTGGCCATTTCGCGCAACTTCGGTTTGAAAATTTTGGCCACGGCAGTCAAGGGGATTTCCTCAATCACGTGAATGCGTTTGGGGATGGCGGCGCGTTCGGAAATGTTCTCCGCTGCGTAGGCCAGCAAGGCGTCAACATCGATGTCGCGACTCGGTGTGGCAACCACAAAAGCCATCGGCAGTTCGCCGGCGTGAGGATCGGGTTGACCAACCGCTACCGCTGCGGATACATCGGGATGCGCCAGTAAAGGCTCTTCAATCAGTACTGGATCAATATTGTGCCCGCCGCGAATAATCAGATCCTTTGCTCGACCGGTCAGAAACAGGAATCCGTTTTCGTCTTCGTAACCCATGTCTCCGGTATTGAACCAGCCATCGACCCAGGCTTTGTCGTTATCTTCTTGTTCCAGATAACCCGCAAAGATATTCGGTCCACGCGATAGCACCACGCCAGCTTCATTGGCCTCACAGATTTTGACCAAACGGTTGCCGTCTACATGGGCGACGATGCGTTCCGCGTAAGGTACGCGCAAACCACAACTGCCCATGGGCACAGCAGTATCGCGTTGGCTGTGGGAGAGTACACAGCTACTTTCCGTCATGCCGTAGCCGTTGCGCACCCAGCAATCGAAGCGCTTTTCGAAATTAATCTTCAAATGATCAGGCAGAGGGGCGGCGCCACTGACAATCTCATCCAGTGAGGAGATGTCGTTGTCACCAATCGGCACTTCATAAAGTACCGACAGAATGGTCGGGACTGCGGCAATACCTTGGAACTTGAAGCGATCCACATGGGCCCAGAAATTTTGAACGACGTTGGGGTTGCGGAAACCGGTGGGGGACATAATGACTACGTTGCGACCGGAGACAAATGCCGCGATGCCCGTGGCGACTAAGCCAAAGATGTGGAACATGGGCAGTGCGCAGGGAGTCGGCGTACGAGGACGATTCTTGGTCATGTCGTCGGTCAATTGGGCGATGAATGCAAAGTGGCCGTGGTTAAGTTGGGCCACTTTAGGTCGGCCAGTGGTGCCACCCGTGTGCATGTAAGCGGCGGGATCATCGGCATGAAAAACACGTTTAGAATCGAGTTCGGCCGCATTCTGCTGATCAATCAAGGCGGTGAAGTCCACCATGGTAATACCGTCACGAGGCGCTTCTGGCAGTTCTTCGGTTAAGCCTGGAACCGTAATGACCACCATATGGGTCAGATCGTTGGCTTGCTGGGCGACAGCGACGGCCTTGTCCCAAAGTTCACGATTTCCGTGGGCAGGAGCCATGGTAATTAGAACTTTAGAACCCGTCACGCCGATGATTTCAGCTAGGTGGTGCGCTTCTAATAGGGGATTGAGCGGGCTGGTTACGCCAGCGGCCTGGGCTCCCCAAATGCAGTAGAAAGTTTGAGGCAAGGTGGGCAGCATAATGGAGACCGCATCCTTGGCTCTCACACCCAGACCATGCAACAGGTTGGCGGTCTGATTCATACGTCCGGCCAGCTGCAAGTAGCTGATTGGCAGGCTTGCTTCGTCTTTTTCGGCGGTCGGCAAGAACTCAAGCGCCGTGTCTTCGCCCCATTTCTGACAGGCATTGATGATTAAGTCGTAGGTGTTGGTCCAAGGGTAGCGCTCGGCCAATGGCAAACTTTCGAAGCCTTCGATGGCTTTCATATCGTGTAATTCTGTGGCTAAAGGCCCTTGCTGTGCGGGTTGGGTGGACATCGCTCTTCTCTCTCTCATTATCTTTATCGCATCAAATTGGCAGTTCTCATGTTGAATAGCCGCCAAAGCGTGCCCTATTTTTACCACTTTTGAATCTATGATTCCACTCTGCGGAATTGCTTGTTAGTATTTACACCTATAGTTGATGAAAATATCACCAGAGGATGCTGGCGTGATCAGAGATACTGAAACCCTAAATGCGCTATTGGATACCATTCACCGCTACGTGCGAGATCGGCTGGTGCCGCTGGAGGCAAAAGTTGCCGAAGACGATGAGATCCCCGATGACGTGATCGCAGAGATGCGGGAGATGGGATTGTTTGGTTTAACCATTCCTGAAGCCTATGGTGGACTTGGCTTGACCATGGAAGAAGAAGTCTTAGTCGCCATGGAGCTGGGGCGCACGTCGCCGGCATTTCGCTCTCTGATAGGGACCAATAACGGCATCGGCTCTGCGGGTATCGTCTTTGATGGTACGGAAGAGCAGAAACAAAAATATCTGCCTAAATACGCCTCAGGTGAGCTCATTGGATCCTTTTGTTTGACAGAACCTGACGTAGGATCTGACTCAGCGGCCGTAAAAACCACGGCAGTTCGCGATGGCGATAGCTATATTCTTAGCGGCACTAAACGCTTTATCACCAATGCGCCACGAGCTGGAACCTTTACGGTGATGGCTCGCACTAATCCTGACATCAGCGGTGCCAAAGGGGTGTCGGCCTTTATTGTCGAGGCGGGGAGTGAGGGTTTATCGCTAGGTGCAAAAGATAAAAAGATGGGACAGGCGGGCTCCTGTACCTGTGATGTGATTTTCGACAATGTGCGTGTGCCCGCTGAAAACCTTATCGGTGGTGTCGAGGGTAAAGGCTTCTATACCGCCATGAAAGTGCTGGATCGGGGACGGCTACACATTTCATCGGTGAGTGTGGGGATTGCTGAGCGTCTTATTGACGATGCGTTGCGTTTTTCCATGGAGCGCGAGCAATTTGGCAAACCCATCTGCGAGCATCAATTGATTCAAGCGATGCTGTCCGACAGCAAAGCAGAAGCCTATGCCGGCAAGGCGATGGTGTTAGATGCGGCCAGAAAACGTGATCAAGGCGATGCCATACCGACGGAAGCGGCCTGTTGTAAATTATTTTGTACTGAAATGGTGGGCCGAGTCGCAGATAAGGCCGTACAGATCCATGGTGGTGCAGGCTATATTTCAGAATATGCGGTGGAGCGTTTTTATCGTGATGTGCGCCTGCTGCGTTTGTATGAAGGTACGACCCAGATCCAACAAATTGTGATTGCTCGCAATATGGTGAAAGAGGCTTCTCTTTAACCCTTGTAAGCAATAGTGACTGAAAACCAAAAGAAGTGGGAGAGAAACCATGAACGTAGAATTTTCTGCGGAAGAACTCGCCTTTCAACAGGAAGTGCGTCAGTTCTTAAACGATAAACTACCGGCAAAGATTGCCGAAAAATCCAAAAAAGAGCTTCATTTTACCAAAGAAGATTTTGTTGAATGGCAGCAAATCTTGGCGGAAAAAGGCTGGGCTGCGGTTAACTGGCCAGTGGAGCACGGCGGTACCGGTTGGACACCTACTCAAAAGTACATTTGGAGCAATGAGTGTGCAAAAGCTGGAGCTCCCGGCGTGATTCCTTTTGGTATGAGCATGGTTGCGCCAGTGATCTACTCCTTTGGTAACGAAGAGCAGAAACAGCGTTTCCTACCCGATATTCTCGGCAGTAAAGTGTGGTGGTGTCAGGGCTATTCTGAGCCTAACTCTGGTTCTGATTTGGCGTCTTTGAAAACTACCGCCACCCGCGAAGGTGACGAGTACGTCGTCAACGGAACCAAAACCTGGACCACATTGGGACAGCACGCGGATTGGATTTTCTGTTTAGTCCGTACTGCAGGT